>ERZ808262.23-NODE-23-length-142199-cov-24.463291_pt1 | contig 142199 bp, 122 predicted proteins | sample MGYA00520895_ERZ808262 | MGnify/ENA primary metagenome ERZ808262 (study PRJEB31516, sample SAMN03275588) | gut metagenome | biome: mammalia-associated habitat; material: feces | host: Papio cynocephalus | place: Kenya | collected 2012-08-02 ...
AGGTGGTTCAACAACTACAACCAGTTGCCTGAATCACTTGCGAAACTTAAATTATAGCATAAAATAGGTCGCTGAGCTTGTCGAAGCGACCTATTTTATTATGTTTATGTATTAATGTATTAGTATAGTACAGCATTGATAATGTTCGAGTGGAATGTACGATGAGGTGCTGGCAAAGTACCGGAGGGGCAGAGTCGGCAGCATCTCCACGCATGGATATTCCACAATGATCCGTTGGCACTACAAGCTATGGCGCGGTGCCATGAACATGAATGTTGTGGCAAGTGTGTTCTGGACAGGGGTTAATTTGGTGTGCGGGGTGTACAAAAAATTGTTCTTTATTAATAGAATAGGCAAAAGGCTGTAAAAACGTTCGTTATATTGGTTGAAAAGTTGTACTTTTGCAACAAACATAGAGATCGCATTATGATAGACAGTGTCGAGATTAATAATTTCCGTGGGATTCGTCATGGTAAGATTGATGGATTGTCACGGGTGAATCTTTTCTTTGGAAAGAACAACTGCGGCAAGTCGTCGTTGCTTGAGGCGATCTTTCTTGTGTGCGGGCAATCCAACCCTCTTTTGCCGGCTTCCATAAACGCAATGAGAGCCTATAAGCGCTTGGAAGAAAGCGATATTCATTATTTTTTCTATAGAATGGATTCATCGCGGGAGATTCATATTGCGACTTCGGGTTCTCAGGAGCGTCATCTCGCTATTTCCAGTTTTCGTGAGGCTGTAACTGATACAAATAGTGTTTCGACCGAACTTCCTTTTCATTACGGTCTGCGAATGAAATACAATACTAATGAAGGAGAATATTCTTCTGACGTTTTGTATGATGTGGGGGGCTCAAATCAATTAATGCAGACAACGCGTATTGATAACAGATACACGGAAAAACTGAGATGCGTTTACCTCAGCCCTCGTTATGACTCGAATGCTTCCGTAGAGGGACTGCATAATATTATCTTGAATAAAGATGAAGACTTCCTTGTGGAAGCCTTGCGTGTTTTGGAGCCTGACGCAAAGAGTCCGGTTTTTATGGATAACATTATGTTCGTTGATACAGGTTTGCCACAACGCATCCCTATCAACCTAATGGGCGATGGCATCAGAAAGATAGTGTCTTTCCTTACAAGTATCTACCAATGCAAAGGTGGAGTGGTGTTGATCGACGAACTCAGCAATGGGTTCCATTATTCGGTCATGAAGCCTATGTGGGATGTAGTGATCCGGGCAGCCATCAAGAATGATGTCCAAATATTTGCCACGACGCACGATGAGGATTCTATTAAGGGATTTCAGGAGGCTTTGCAGAATGCCAAGGATTACGGTACCGAAGATGTGGCAGCAGCGTTTAAACTTCAGCGAATAGCCGAGGATGAACTGAAATCATACCGATATTCAATAGACCAACTTGGCTATGCCATAGAACAGGAGATAGAGATAAGATAGGAGGGCATGGAATGGTGAACATTTTCATAGAAGCGAAGGATAGGAAGACCCCAGAGGCGGAATTTCTGACAGCCATACTTGACCAAATGGGCGTTCCCTCGGATGTGTACTCTATAAAGCCCACAGACGGTTACCTCAATCTGATGGATTCGGAGAAGGCTGCTGCAAACATCAATGCAATGCGTGTTAATACCGATGTCGGTGAAAAGAATTTAGTGGTGTTCGATGCTGATTGCGACAAGAATAACGGTGGTTATGAGAAACGCAGTGAGCATTTGTTAAGGAAAAGACATGAATTAGGTTTGGACTTTGAATTGTTCCTTTGGCCTGATAACCGCAGTGATGGTGAGGTGGAGGTTCTTATGGAGAGTACCGCACGCAGAGACCTATACCCGGAATTCTTTGACTGCTTCGGTAAGTACGAATGCTGCATTTCACGGCGAAAAGATGATAATGGCAAGCAATTTTATAGTACACCTAACCGCAAGGGTAAGTTACATACCTATTTCACCTCGCTTCCAATCTCTAAGACGAAGAAGGATAAAGTTGGAAGTGGCGCATGGCAGTGGAACAATCCGGAAATATGGAACCTTGATTCGGACTCGTTGATCCCCATTAAGGAATTTCTTAAAAAACATCTGCTTTAATGGATAATAACAAGTGGACAGCGGAAGCGGTGAGTGATGCCGTTCTGAAGAATAATAATCATCTGGAGATTATTGTCAGTAATTATTTCAGGACTTTTATTGAGCGGCTTGAGGAGTACGACATCAAAATTCAGGAAGTTACCAATGTGGGTCAATTGTACCAGATGGTTGTGGAAGGAATAGAAAAACTGGAGTCGATGCGGAAAGAGTTCCTTTCTGTTGTTGAGATGTTCGCTACAAACAAACATCCAATTCTGAAGTCCTATCTGCCTGCCTTTTTTGAAAGATTGCTGAATTTCTATGAGGAACATGGCGTGAACCTATATTCAGGTACAAGCACTGATCTTCTCCGCAATGACCATTATCGCTTCTTCAATCAGTTCTTGTTGATCTCGCTTACCGCTATGCTTGTCGAGAATCACTGTTTTGATGCTTTACAGGCGATACTTCGTTCTAAGTATGTTGTGTATTACAAAGACTATCGTATGGCACGAGAGGTGAATTTCATGCGTTTTCGTGAATATAACTACACTCTAAATGAGTTTTTGAACACAAACAATCCTAAGCGCTTAAGCGTGACAGCGGACTATATGTACAAATATACCAGTGTGGGTTTTGAGAAACTTATCAGGGCCGATATCCTTCTTTATTACATGTCCCTATGGAATTCCTCCAATGATATGTTAGATCCTTTTTGGTACCCTGAATTGAGCGTGTACAACCGCGACCGTTTCATTTTGCCCAATTTGGTGTCTAAGAAATACTTTGACGAGGCCAAAGTTCTGTTTGGTGTGGACACCGTGGGGCAGTTCAAAGACTTGTTGGATAGTACCGATGATAGTTTGCAGCGCAGAGGTTTGTATCGCGTCCCTAAATTGAAAGACGGGCTGATGTACAATGTCGTGGCAACTGAGGCGTGATTCCGTTATTGTTGGTTTGTGATGCTATTGTGCAATAAGGATCTACAATACTTGAGCGGTTCGTGGCGATGCCGCTTTGGAAGATTAGATGTGTAATAATCTGAAATAATGATGCTTAAATGGATTTTTGACCGGGCAGTCGCGCTGCTCGGCCTTTTGTTTTTGTGGCCGGTGCTGGTGGTTGTGGCCATATTGGTGAAGATTAAGATGCCGGGGGGACCGGTGTTCTTTGTGCAGGATAGGGTGGGGAAGGACGGGAGGATATTCAGGTGCCATAAGTTCCGGACGATGAGGGTGAAGCATAATGGGTCATCCGTTTCTGTGGCGGGGGATTCGCGGATCACGCCGCTGGGGGCGGTGCTGCGGCACTACAAGCTTGACGAGCTGCCGGAGCTGTGGGATGTGCTGGTCGGGAACATGAGCTTCGTGGGGCCTAGGCCGGACGTGCCTGGGTATGCGGACAAACTGACCGGGGATGACCGCGATGTGCTGAAGCTGCGTCCGGGAATCACGGGGCCTGCTACCCTGAAGTACCGGCTGGAGGATGAGATGATCTCTGAATATGTCGCCTCGCGTCAGACGGAGGGGGACTCTCGTCCGATGCAGGAGATCGCCACAGAATATAACGACACGGTGATCTACCCTGACAAGGTGCGCCTGAACTGCTGGTATTACCGTCACTACAGCTTCCTCAAGGACATCGAGATGATCTTCGCCACCGTCCTTGGCTTCAAGGTAAAGTTCGCCGGTGAGGAGGTGTGAGAAACGGGGAATATTCATCAAAATCTAAATACTATGTCAGAAGAAAGAAAGACAATTTACCTTTGTCTGGCTCACATGTCAGATGAGGGGTGGGAGCAGAAGTATGTCAAGGAGGCGTTTGACACTAACTGGGTGGTGCCGATGGGGCCGAATGTGAATGCTTTCGAGAAGGATCTGGAGACATTTGTGAACAGTCGGAGCAACGGCAGCGAGCCGCTTGACCGGAAGGTGGTGTGTCTGTCTGCCGGGACAGCAGCGGTGCATCTGGCGCTGATCGGCTGCGGAGTAAAGGCTGGGGACGAGGTGCTGGTGCAGAGCTACACCTTCTGCGCGTCATCGCACCCGATCACCTATCTCGGAGCGAGACCAATCTTCATCGGTTCGGAAAGGGAGACTTGGAATATGGATCCGGAGCTGCTGGAGAAGGCGATCATTGACCGCAAGGTCAGGACTGGTGAATATCCGAAGGCTATTGTTCCTGTGGCATTGTACGGAATGCCTTATCACATAGACAAGATTCTGGCGATAGCTGAGAAATATGGAATTCCGGTTGTCGAGGATGCTGCCGAGGGGATGGGTTCGCGCTTTAATGGTCAGGTTCTCGGAACATTCGGCAAATACGGAGTCCTGTCATTCAACGGCAACAAGATGATCACCACTTCCGGTGGCGGTGCCCTGATCTGCCGCAATGCCGAGGATGCCAACGAGATCATGTGGTATGCGACGCAGGCGCGCGATGCCTATCCTTACTATCAGCACACGGCCATCGGCTACAACTACCGTATGTCCAATGTCTGTGCGGGAATAGGCCGTGGGCAGATGACGGTGTTGGATGCCCACATCGCCCATCACCGTCATGTGCAGAAATTGTATGAGGAGCTGTTGGCCGATGTTCCGGGTGTGAATATTCATAAGCAGCCGTCTGATCCTCGCTTTGACGCCAATTTCTGGCTTTGCGCCGCCACGCTTGACCCTTCGGTCCGGATCAAGGGCCAGGAGAACGCCTACAAAGAGGTGATAAAGACCGCTGTAGGTGGTGCCGCCGGCGTTATTCATCAGGTGGATTCCGCCACCACAGACTGCCAGCCGAACGAGAATGTCGAGGCCCTGCGTGTCTTCATGCTCGGCAAGAAGATCGAGGCCCGTCCGACATGGAAACCGATGCACAAACAGCCGGTCTATGCGGGCACGCCTGTCTACACCAATGGAGTGGAGGAGTCGCTCTTCAAGGTTGGCTTCTGCCTTCCAGCCGGTCCGTATGTGACCGATGATGACGTGCGCTACATCGTTGACAGCATCAAAGAAGCGATAGTGAAGTAGGCTGATATAGCGGGTTGAGGCCTCGTCAGCATATTCATTCGCTTTGAATTGAACGGAGTCTTCGGACTTCGTTTTTTTGTTTTATATGTGTATTTGTGTTTTAGTGCAGTATTAACATTCGTGCATCTGGGCGGTTGCCTTAATGTTAGTAATAAAATCTCAACTTGGGCGTGGAGGACAAACTATTGGTATTCAATACACAACAGAGGCATCCTCCTACCCGCCTCAATAGGGAGGATAGATAATCATCTAATTGTGAATAAGCAATTTAACCGCCACGGGGAGGTTCTCTTCCGTCCAGGCCTCATCGAACTCCAGCCGGGAGGCAAGGTACTTTCTTTGAGCGCTTCTGCGAGGCTTGCAAAGGGCGATAAACAGCTGATCTTCAGCGGTCCGGGACGCGGCCTTACAGTATGGGGATATTTAAAATAAAGTTGCGGTAGGATTTGTTCAGACTGATGCTGCTTCTTCTGTTGCTATGGATATTTAAAATAAAGTTGCGGTAGGATGGCTGAAGCCTCGCGTCCGCATCGTTGTCTAAACAGTGATTGCGTTTCCGCAGATTCCAGAAAATGAGAACCGACACAGTTTTCAGATGTCACTATGTGGAGCAGACTATGTGGAGCAGAATTAATGAACCATCCCGACAATTCCTCACTCAGATGCAGATAGTGCTGAAGTTGGGCGTCTGCCGGGACAGCGGCGGTGCGTCTGGCTCTGATCGGCTGCGGAGTGAAAGGAGCCGGGGGCGAGGTGCCGGAGACTAGGGGGCCGAGGACGGGGTGCCGGAGACTAGGGGCCGAGGGCGAGGGGGCCGGGGACGAGAGACCGGGGACGAGGTGCCGGGGTGGGGTGCCGGAGAAGGCAAGTTTGGCTGATCCGATTATTTGTTTTATTTTTACACAAATATTCTAAGAGAGGTGCCGGTGGCAAGTGGACGCATGGCAAGTGGACGCATGGCTAGGGAATATTAAAAGAGAAAACGCATCACCCAATGAATGACTTTATCGCATCCATAATGCTCCTTGGGGCAATGTCTTCATCAGATGGCTATCTGCCGTACTGGATGACAACCAACCGTTACGGATTGATGCCGGAAAGGAACGGGGCTTTGGCGCTGTTCCAGGCAAGCACACAATTTGATGAGTCTAAGACTTTTCAGTACAGGGGAGGGGCATCCTTGGCGGCGAACGCCTACAATAATCCGCTTGACCTTTCATCAAGAACCGTTAACCTCATGGTTGATGAACTCTACGGCTCGCTGAAATGGAAGCCGTTTACCTTGGATGTCGGGATCAAGCACCGTGAGAATGACTTTGTCGGAGCGTCGGAGTTGTTGGGATCACTGTCGGTGACCGGTGGGCATCTTGTCGAAACAGGGAACGCCCGTTCGCTTCCCGGCTATCTTTTAAGTCTGGATCCTGTTGCTGTGCCCTGGACGGGAAAGCATCTGTGGATCTACGGAGCCTACGGTGATTTCGCGACCACCGACGACCGTTATGTAAAGGATGCGCTTGTGCACAGGACCAGGATAGGATTGCGTTTCTCATTGACACAAAGGCTGTCGCTTGATGCTGTGCTTGATCATTATGCCATGTGGGCCGGAAGGCATCCGGAAGAGGCCAGTTATCCGGTCTCGTTTAAGAATTACATAAAGGTGGTGACAGGCGGCAGTGCCGGCGGCGACGGGACGATGAGTGACCGGTTGAACGTCATTGGAGACCAAGGCGGCAGCGAGATCATAAGGATCACGTACAGGGCCGGTGATTGGGTGTTGACTGCCCAGCACGACATTCCTTACGCTGACGGCTCGGGAATGGGGTTCTATAACTTTCCGGACGGAGTCAATACTTTGTCCTTTAGCTTTTTGGATAAGGATAGATGGATAAGTGACGTGGTGTACGAGCATCAATACACGATGTACCAGTCCGGGCCGATAAACGGGGAGGCGTTTGACAAGGACGGTCATTCGATCACACCTCCAGGAGTGTCTACGGTGGGGCTTGACAATTATTTCGGCAACTCGTACTACAGGTCCGGCTGGACCCATTACGGGAGAGTGATCGGCGATCCTTTGTTCTTGCCGAAGGGCGTTCATGGTGGGAAGTGGTCATCGGTATTGGTCAACCTCGGGATCGAGAACAATCGTGTCAAGTCGCATCATCTGGGAATAGGCGGGAAATTGTTCCGCAAACATCCCTATAAGCTGATGCTGACCTACAGTGACAACTATGGGACCTACTCCGCTCCCTACACAGGGGAGTCCCAATACCAGAAGCCTTGGGGGACGGTCAAGGAGACGGGACTCAGGCAGCTCTCGGCGGCCTTTATGGGACAATTCGACGGCATGTTCAAAGTCAAGGGGCTTTCTTTCCTTTATGGACTGTATGCGGACAAGGGACAATTGTACCAGGACTCCGTCGGAGTCACGTTCGGAGTCAGGTATTCGCTGTTGTGATGGTTTGACTAATTACATGGGTGAAGATTTGAATGTTGATGTAAATTGAAAATGCAGATGTTGATAGATTCAAAATTGCTTGATGGCCTGACTGAGGAGGCGCGGAAGTCTCCCAGACTGAGGATGAATTATGATCTGCGGAACTCTCCGCATGACGGTTCCCAGAGGATGTTGAACGCTATGGAGCCGGGGACGGAGATCCCGGTGCACAGGCACACCGGCTCGTCTGAGACAGTGGCGGTGATCCGTGGAGCGATCCGCCAGAATTTCTATGACGAAGATGGAAACATCACGGAATCCGTGATTTATAAGGCGGGCGCTCCGGTCTCGATCTGTGCGGTCCCGTTGGGGACATGGCATAACTCCGAGTCATTGGAGCCCGGCACAATAATCTTCGAGGCGAAGGATGGCGCCTACGAGCCGCTCGGAGAAAAGGATATTTTGAGGCGATAGCGCGCCGGACGGCCTGTCTGGCACACCAATGACAGTGCCAGGTGGCCATTAACCAGAACTGCTTGAAAAATAGTTGAATATGTGGCCTTTTACTAAAAAGCGCACCCTTGGTGACAGTGGAATTTTCAATGGTCTGACGGATTGCCATTCGCACATCCTTCCTGGGGTCGATGACGGAGTCGGGACGATGGAGGAGTCTCTTGCGATTTTGGATCGTTACGAGAGACTGGGGATGAAGTCTGTCTGGCTGACCCCTCACATCATGGAGGATGTCCCCAACAAGACCGGGGACCTGAAGGCGAGATTCGAGGATCTTCGGAAAAACTATAAAGGTGGCCTGACGCTGCACCTTGGCGCCGAGAACATGATTGACAACCTGTTCGAGGAACGTCTCAGGGAAGGGGATCTGCTCGCTGTCGGCGACAGGCGCGACCATCTTCTCGTGGAGACCTCCTACTTCACGCCTCCCTATGGGTTTCATGACATTCTGCAGACGATAAAGTCGAAGGGAATGTTCCCGATCCTTGCCCACCCCGAGAGGTACATCTACATGTCACTGGAGGACTATGAGAGCCTGAAATCGATGGGTATTCTCTTTCAGCTGAATCTTTTCTCTCTTGCCGGGCTTTACGGGAGGCGGGCAAAAAAGGTGGCCGGCGAGTTGCTTCGAAAGGGATTCTATGACTATGCGGGAACAGACATCCACACCATCCGCATCCTTGACGACTGCCTTGAGGCTCCAATCGAGGCCAAAATCCCGGAAGGGTTTAAGGATTTATGATTTATCTGCCGATGGCGTTAAAATTTGAAAGAAAATTTTGAATATGTAGGATTTTTTGTAACTTGTAGCCGTGGTAACACAAAAACTATAAACCGCTACGAGTTATGTCTGAAAAGATACTTCTTCTGGGTGGGGAGGCCTTGACCTTATACACTCGGTTCCACCCTCCCGCCAAAGAGCGTGGGATCCATTACGATTGGCCTTGCAAAGGGAAGGCCGCGGCGTTTGACGCCGTGCCTGAGACCCGTAAATCTTTTCGTGATGTGGCCTATCTCTAGACATTCCATAGATGAAGTCCTGCAAAGACTTGACATCACTGACATCGGGAGAACAACGATCCGTCAATGTGTCAATGTGTCCCATGAGTTGGAATGGATTTCAGGTGAGAAGTTTGTCCACTTGGAGTTCGGAATACCAGGCATGAATGCCTGCAGGACAGGACTTGAAGCCCAGAAGAAAGCCTTGGACAGCGGTGCGGCCTCTGTCTATCCTCCGGCGTGTGGCCTCCGTGAACTGAAGGAGAACGGCTCCCGCTTCATAAAGGCTTTTGTGGGGGTCGACATAGACCCCGAGGGAATCGTGCCGACGGTCGGCTCGATGCAGGGATGTTACAACCTTCTTCTGGAGTGCGTCCAGATGAATCCCGGGAAGGACACTGTGGTCTACCTCGGCCCAGGGTTCCCTTCGCATTACGTACAAGCCAATGTCGTTGGCGCGAAGGCCAGGCTGCTGGACCTTTACGACCACAGAGGCGACAGGTTCCGGGAAAAGCTGGAGGAAGTCTTTGGCGACGGGCATGTCACCGCGATAGTCTATTCGAACCCTAACAACCCTTCGTGGGTATGTCTGACGGAGGAGGAGCTGGCAAGCCTTGGGGAGCTTTGCACCAAATATGATGTGATCGCCCTTGAGGACATGGCGTATCTGTGCATGGATTTCCGCAAGGACCTCTCCATGCCGTTCCTTCCCCCTTTCCAGCCGACGGTCGCCAGGTACACAGAGAACTGCGTGCTGATGATTTCCGCGTCCAAGATATTCAGTTACGCAGGGGAGAGGATAGCTTTGGTCGCCATCTCCGACAAACTCTGCAATCGGGAGTACCCCTCCCTTCGCGAGCGTTACGGATTGGGGCGCTTTGGCGACAATTTTTCTCTGACCTATCTTTATGTGAATTCGTCAGGATGCTCCCATTCGGCGCAGTTCGCCTTTGCGGAGATGCTTGGGGCCGCGGCTGACGGGAAATATGACTTCGTGGGTGAGATGCGGGAGTACGGACGCAGGGCGCGAAGGGCCCGGGAGATGTTCCTGCGTCATGGCTTCCACCTCGTCTATGACAAGGACATAGATGAGGATGTGGGCGATGGCTTTTTCTTCACGATAGGTTACGGGGGGCTGACTGGCAGCCAGTTGCTGCTGAACTTGCTTCGCTGCGGGATCTGCGCGATCACAATGAGCGCGACACGCAGCACGCGCGAGGGCGTCAGGGTTTGTGTGTCCATGCTGAATTCGGAGAAGGACTTCCGGGATTTGGATGAGCGGCTGGGGCTGTTCGCCGGGCTTGGATCTGGAGATGAGTGTCAATCAAGAAAAAGATCATGAAACACGTTAGTGCTGATGAGGCTGTAAAGCTTGTAAAATCAGGTGATTGGGTGTTCTTTCAGGGAAGCACCTCGGTGCCTGTCATAATTCAGGAGGCTCTTTCCCGCAGAGCGGATGAGCTTCGGGGTGTAAACATTGTTTCCGGATTCAACGTCACAAAAGGCCCGGCTCCGTTCTGCAGGCCCGAGTACAAGGATTCGTTCTTCGTGAACAGCGTGTTCCTCTGCTCCGATCAGAGGGAATATGTCGCGCAGGGCTATGGAAGCCTTATTCCCGGATTTCTTGGGGAGATCCCATCGCTTATCCGCCGCCGTGAGATCCCGATTGATGTCGCATGCATCAACTGCTCGCTTCCGGATGAGAACGGCTACTGCAGCTACAACATTTCCGCCGATCTTGCCCTGCCCGCCGTCGAGTCTGCCAGGATCGTGATCGCGCAGGTGAACAAGAGCATCCCGTACCTTTACGGTACCGCGATGATCCATGAGTCAAGGATAACCGCGGCCGTCGAGTGTGATGATCCTCCTGTGGACATGCGTTTCGGCCCTCCGACCGCGATCGAGTCCGCGATAGGCTCCTGCATCGCCGCCGAGATCCCTGACGGGGCCACACTTCAGATCGGGGTCGGCGGCATCCCCAACGCGATTCTGAACGGACTGAAAGACCACAGGCATCTCGGCCTGCACACTGAGGCGATGACCGACGGAGTGTTCAGGCTGATGCAGGCCGGGGTGATCGACAATTCGAGGAAGGTGGTCGAGCCTGGCCGCGGCGTGGCATGCCTTGCGCTTGGATCCCGGCAAATGTACGAGTACCTTGACCACAACAAGGACGTTGTTTTTTACGATGTGGGCTGGACGAATGATCCGCAGCGCATCCGTCAGAATCCCAAGGCAATGGCGATAAACTCCGCCATCGAGGTTGACCTGACCGGCCAGGTCTGCGCGGACAGCATAGGGGAGAAGATCTTCTCCGGTGTCGGCGGCCAGCACGACTTCATGTACGGCGCCGCGCTGTCGGAGGGAGGAAAGACTTTCATCGCGCTTCCGTCCCGCACGGCAAAAGGCCGGGGCAAGATCGTGGCGCGTCTCGCTCCTGGAGCCGGAGTGGTGACGACCCGTTTCCAGACGCAGTACGTTGTCACTGAATATGGCTGTGTCTATCTTCGCGACAAGAACCTCGCCCAGCGTGCCAAGGCCTTGATCTCAATCGCCCATCCGGACGATCGGGAGGCTCTGGAACGCGCCGCCTGCGAGCGCTTCGGTTACTCTTTCATCCGGCTGAAGTAGCGGGATCTGTCTCCGCTGGAGGGATCCGCCGTCCCTCCGGCGGAGACAAAATCCGCTGCCTAAAGGGCTTCAATCGCGCAGTCGCCCGGAGTCTTGATGTTCTTGTCGATTATGATTTCGCCTACCGAGCCGTAACGGATGAAGCCGGTGCGTGGATTCTTGATTGAGGGAACATGCCCCTTGACGGTGGCGCGGACAGAGGAATATTCAAAGGCAAGGTCCGCGTCCGCGCCCATCGTGCAGTCTTCCAGGACAAGGTCGTCGCAGTAGCACAGGGGCTGGGTCTCGGTGATGTGGCAACGCACCAGGCGAAGGTTTTTCGAGTACCAGGCAAGGTATTCTCCGTTGATGACGGAGTCGATGACCGTGACGTTCTCCGATTCCCAAAAAGAATCCTTGGAGTTCAGGATGCAGTTCCGGATCTCGACGTTTCTGGCGTACTGGAAGCTGTAGTTGCCGTTCAGCTTGACGTTGGTCAGCCTGACGTTCCCGCAGTGCATGAAGACATAGTCGGCCCTGTCGATCACGCAGTCCTCCACATCGATGTTCCGGCAGTCCCAGAATGTCTCGGTTCCTCCCATGATCTGGACGTTCCTCAGTTTGATCCCGTCCATCCTGCGGAAAGTCTTGGGCGCGTCGATGATCGTGTCGCTGATCTCGCAGTTCCTGGAATACCACAGCCCGGAACGTGCTCCCGCCGTCAGGATGCTGTCCCTGATGACGAATCCGTCACATTCCCAGAACGGGTACTTCCCTTCGAACTGGCAGCGGACGGCCGTTATGTCGCTGGTCTCCTTCAAGGCCGATTCGCCGGCGTGGATCTTGACATTCTCTAGATAAAGGCCGTGTCTGCAGTAAAGCGGTCTTTCTCCGCCGAACTCCTGATTGATGATCTTTTCCATATTCTCAAGTGATCTTTAGTTTCATCCATTTCTCGCCGCGAAGCCTCCACCAGAAGAGCAGGCCACGGACATTCAGCTCAACGCACATGGCTATCCAGTAGCCGGTGAGTCCCAGCCTAGGGGTCAAAATCAGTGCCAGTCCGATGCGGATCACCCACATGCTTCCAAAGTTCATCACGCTTGGAACGAGGGTGTCGCCTCCGCCCACGCACGAGCCGTAGCCAGCTATCGAGAACGCGTACAGAGTCTCGGCGAACGCCTCGATCCTCAGCACCTTGGCGCCAAGGTCGATGACATCCGGATCCGAACTCAGAAGCATCATCAGGTCGGTCGCGAAGATGAACATGAATGCTCCCAATAATGTCATGATTCCAGCGGCCATCAACATGGTGATCTGCGAGAAACGCTTGGCCACATCCCGACGTTTGGCTCCGAGGCTCTGGCCGACAAGTGTAGTGGCGGCCTCCTCGATTCCGTAGCCTGGCATGTAGCAGAAACTTTCCGCAATGATGGCCAGCGAGTTCGCCGCGATTGAAATCGGGCCGAGAGGGGCCACGATGATGGTGCTCATGATGTGCGATCCCCTCATGATGATGTTTTGGAGCCACATAGGAGCGGTGATGCCCCAGGCGTTGCGCACAGTTTTGGACCGTGGCATGAATGAACCGCTTTCTCCCTTGATGCTCAGTTCTTTGGAACGCCGCAGGACGTACCAAAGAACAAAGACCGAAGTCACCAGCTCGGATGCTCCGGTCCCGAGGGCCGCCCCGGCCACTCCCATGTCGCAGGCGTAAATGAATATGTAGTTGAACACCACGTCAAGGACGCACATCCCCGTGTACATAAGGCTGGGAATCTTCATGTTGCCGCTGGCCTGCAGCATCGCGCTCGCGGCCCATCCGACCGCTCCGACCGGAATGAACGCTGAATAGATGAGAAAATACTCCGAGGCGTCCCCGGTTATCTCAGGGGTTCCTCCGAGCCAGCGGGGGAGCGGCCCGCTGATCGAGATTCCGATGGCGGCCAGAACGAGACCTATCAGGAAGACGGTTGACAGCCCTTGGCGCATCACTTCCCTCGCTCCCTTGAAATTCCCGGCTCCGCAGAGGTGGGCTACCTGCACGGAGAAGCCGGAGCTGGTTCCGGACGTGAAGCCGCCCATGATCCAGGTGGTTGTCGCTATCAAGCCGATGGACGCCGACTGATTGGCGCCCAGATGTCCGACCATCCCGGCGTCGATGTACTGCATGAGGACGGACGAGAACTGCGCGGCTATGGCCGGAAGGCTAAGCAGAATCGTGAGCCGGATCTGCTGCCCGAGGGTCATCGGTTGCCCCTTCCGGATCATTCCGAGGAGTATGTCTTTCTGTACGGAGGCCATAAACTATGCAAAGATATTCACTAAATGGCATTTCACCAAGTTTATTCCGCACTGCTGCATCGCACTTCATTGTGGATTCTGCGGCTGCTTATTGATTGGGCATATTCATGAATTTGTCAAATAATTTGTGTAGGTTTGCATTATGAAAGTTGCTGTGATCGGGGCCGGGGCTGCGGGATGTTTCTGCGCCATTGAATTGAAACGGAGGCTTCCTTCCGCTTCTGTTGATGTGTTTGAGGCGGGCCCCAAGGCTTTGGCCAAAGTGGCAATAACCGGAGGAGGGCGGTGCAACTTGACCAATTCCTTTGAAGGAATATTCTCTCTGTCAGAGGCTTATCCTCGCGGGGACAAGTTGATGAAGCGTCTTTTCCGCTCTTTTGACAACAACGACACCTGGCGTTGGTTCGAGAATGAGGGCGTTCGGCTTGTCCTTCAGAGTGACCATTGCGTTTTTCCCGCTTCACAGAACGCGATGGAGATTGTTAATACTCTGCTCGCCAGGATGCGTCAGGAAGGAGCCGTGCTCCACACAAGACATAAAGTCACAAGAATATTCCCACGCCCAGAAGGCGGCTACACGCTTTCTACTGAATTTTCTGGAAGACAGTCGCTTCGACAGGCTCAGCGACCAGTTTGTTCAGCCCCTGCGCCAGTAAAATCGGTCCCTGAGCCAGCCGAATGGCCGACGCTCCCAAATTCTCAACGACAGCATAGACTCGATCATTCCGCCGACATCGTGATTGTCACCACCGGCGGCAGCCCGAAACTCTCAGGCTTAGGTTTCCTGGACCCCCTGAATCTGGAAATCATTCCTCCTGTCCCGTCACTTTTCACCTTCAACCTTCCCGGCAGTCCCGTCCGAGAGTTGATGGGCACCGTGGTCGAGAATGCCGGCGCATCCCTGGCCGGGACGAAATTCAAGGCCAACGGGCCTCTTCTTATCACCCATTGGGGAATGAGCGGCCCGGCAATCTTGAAACTCTCTTCTTATGCGGCCCGCTATCTTGCTGACAATGAATATTCTGCCAATCTTTCCGTGAATTGGTTAGGGGAGGTGGGCGAGCTTGATGCCAGAAGCGGAATCCAGTCACTGTCCAATGCCAATCCACAGAAATTAATACTCAACACACATCCGCCAGAATTGCCTTCGAGACTTTGGCGCTACCTGATTTCCAAGTGCGGCATCCGGGACGATGCCCGCTGGGCCGAACTTGGCTCAAAAGGAATGAACCGCCTTGTGAACACTTTGACCAACGATGGGTACCAGGTCCGAGGAAAGAGCCGCTTCAAGGAGGAGTTCGTCACCTGCGGAGGTGTCGCCTTGTCCAACATCAACCTCAGCACACTTGAATGCAAGACTCATCCGGGACTCTATTTCGCAGGAGAAGTCCTTGATGTCGATGCGATTACCGGAGGATTTAATCTGCAAGCGGCCTGGTCAATGGGCTATGTCATCGCCCAGTCCATCGCTGCAAAATAATGGTTGGCCGCTGAGTTTGTCAAAACGTGCCAACCATATTGGTGAACCAATGATGCACAGGTCACTTCGACAAGTTTAGTCACTTCGACAAGCTCAGAGACCTGTGCTCAATTTGCAAGTCTTGCGGAAGGTTATTCAGAATATTCCGCGAAATCTGATTTCGATGCTCCGCAGACCGGACATTTCCAGTCCTTCGGGATGTCCTTGAACGGGGTTCCGGGCTTTATGCCACCGTCCGGATCGCCTTCCGCCGGATCATAGATCCAGCCGCAGCGCAGGCATTCGTACTTTTTTGAGTCACTTGCCATAACAGTTATAGTTTTAGTGCAACATCATGGTGCGCCACCGCAGCGCGCCAACACCGGAACACTGCAATAACTATTCCATCAATTTCCTGTATTTGAATCTCTTAGGCTCAGTGTTGCCGAGGCGTGCCTTGCGGTTCTCCTCGTACTCGGCGTAGTTGCCCTCGAAGAACACCACATTGGAGTCTCCCTCGTAGGCGAGGATGTGTGTGGCGATCCTGTCCAGGAACCAGCGGTCGTGGCTTATGACGACGGCGCAACCGGCGAAGTTCTCAAGACCGTCCTCCAGGGCGCGGATCGTGTTCACGTCCACATCGTTCGTAGGCTCGTCCAGAAGCAGCACATTGCCCTCGTCCTTGAGGGTCAGCGCAAGGTGGAGCCTGTTTCTTTCTCCGCCTGAAAGCACTCCACAGAGTTTCTCCTGGTCAGAGCCGCTGAAATTGAAGCGTGAGACCCAGGCTCTGGCGTTGATGTCCTTGTTGCCGAGCCTCACCCACTCGGAGTTCCCGGCAATGGTCTCGAACACTGTCTTGTCCGGGTCGATGCTCTTGTGCTGCTGGTCCACATAGGAGATCCTCACTGTCTCCCCTGTGTCGATCGATCCTGTGTCAGGTTTCTCGGTGCCCATGATGAGTCTGAACAAGGTTGTCTTTCCTGCTCCGTTAGGACCGATCACACCGACAATTCCGGCAGGCGGAAGGGCGAATGAGAGGTGCTCGAAGAGAACCTTGTCCCCGTAGGCCTTGGACACGTCCTTGAACTCGATGACCTTGTTGCCTAGGCGCGGTCCGTTCGGAATGTATATTTCCAGATTGGCCTCCTTCTCCTTTGAGTCCGCCGAAGCAAGCTTCTCGTAGGCCCCGAGGCGGGCCTTCTGCTTGGCCTGACGTGCCTTGGGAGCCATGCGCACCCATTCCAACTCGTGCTGGAGGGTCTTGCGCCTCTTGCTCTCCTGCTTCTCCTCCATCTCAAGCCTCTTGGTCTTCTGCTCCAGCCAAGAGCTGTAGTTGCCCTTCCACGGGATGCCCTCGCCTCTGTCAAGCTCAAGGATCCAGCCGGCAACGTTGTCGAGGAAGTAACGGTCGTGGGTCACTGCGATGACCGTGCCTTTGTACTGGCGCAGGTGCGCCTCCAGCCACTGGATGCTCTCTGTGTCAAGGTGGTTGGTCGGCTCGTCCAGCAGAAGCACGTCGGGCTCGCGGAGAAGGAGCCTGCAAAGAGCGACACGGCGACGCTCGCCTCCGGAAAGAGTTGAGATCCGGGCGTCGGGCGGTGGACAGTTCAACGCGTCCATCGCCCTTTCCAGCTTGGCGTCGATCTCCCAGCCGCCAAGATGCTCGATTTTTTCGGAGAGTTCGCCCTGACGCTCTATGAGCGCGTTCATCCGGTCGTCGTCCATCGGCTCCATGAACTTGAGGGAGATCTCGTTATATTCATTGAGCACATCCATTACCTCCTGGACTCCCTCCTGCACGACCTCCAGGACGGTCTTGTCCGGATCCATCTGAGGCTCCTGCTCAAGGTAGCCCACAGAATAGCCCGGCGCCCAGACCACCTCGCCACGGTAGGATTTCTCCACACCGGCGATGATCTTCATCAGGGTCGACTTGCCGGAGCCGTTCAGACCGATGATGCCGATCTTCGCTCCGTAGAAGAATGAAAGGTAGATGTCTTTAAGAATAACCTTGTTGTTGTGCGGGAGAACCTTTCCCACACCGTTCATTGAGAAAATTATCTTTTCGTCCGCCATTTTGTCGGTAGATGTTTTAATTGTTGTCTTATTAATATATTCAAATAATATATTCAATGTCTTTCCCGCCGCCGTTTCCAAAAAGCGCCGGTGCTTTCCGCCGGCCGGAGAAAATGTCAATAGCTTCCACCTCCGATGAACCCTCGGATCAGCGATGTCGGAGGAATCTCCTTGTCCGAGACCGGCACGAAATAGTGCAGGAACTTAAGCAGCCTGTGGGCCTCGCTGTACTCCGGGCAGTTCTTAGGCACTGTGGCCAGAATCCTCTCCGCATGGGTGCGCAGCACGGCAAACTCCACGAGGTAGGCCGAGTTGAACAGCACATCGGCGTTTTCCTGGAACGGGTAGATCCATTTGACCTCGGCCCTGCGCACATTAGGCCAGTTCGAGATAGACTCACGAGCCGTGAACGCTCCTTTGAGATAGTCCCTCACAATTCTTCTAAGCAGGCGGTTGTCGCTTGTCGGTATGCAGTTGTGGCAGTCCAGAGAGATGGAGGTGATGGTGTTTATGAATATCCTGAATTTCTCCCTGTCAGGAACCTTTTCCGTAAGGCGAGGGTTGAGGGCGTGCAGGCCTTCGATCAGCAGCACAGACCTTTCTCCCAGTTTGAGATTCTTGCCGTTGAATTCGCGGCGCCCTGTGACGAAGTTATATTCTGGGACTTCAACCTCCTCTCCGTCAAGCAGTTTGACAAGATCTTTCTGGAGATATTCATGATCCACAGTGTCGAAGTTGTCGAAGTCGTAGCTTCCGTCCGGGAGCTTCGGGGTGTCGGCGCGGTTGACGAAGTAGTCATCGGTTGAGAACGAGATCGGGTGCAGGCCGCAGGCTTTCAGCTGGACGCTGAGCCTTTTGCAGACCGTGCTCTTTCCGCTGCTGCTCGGCCCCGTGATCAGAACAAGCTTCACCGGATTCTCCGGGTCGTTGTGCCGCCTCTCGATCTCCTCGGCGATCTGGACTATTTTCTTCTCTTGCAGCGCCTCGGAAATCTGGATGAGGTCAGAGGCGTTGCCTTTGAGAATGGATTCGTTGACATCCCCGACATTGGAAAGCCCCATGATCCAGTTCCATTTGTGGGCCTCGGCGAACACCTCGAATGTCTTTGGCTGCTCGTGGAGCGGAGCAAGGTCATCGGGATGGTGGCGGTCAGGGACACGCAGCAATATTCCTCCGTGGCTGAGCCTCACCCCGAATGTCTTGAGGTAGCCTGTGCTCGGGACGAGCTCATCATAGTAGTAGTCAGTCACATCGCCAAGCGAGTAGCAGGTGATGTAGACCTCGCCGCACGTCTCGAGCAGCTTCACCTTGTCGAGGTCTCCTGATTCCTTGAATATCCTGATGGCCTCCGCGATCTGGATTTCCTTGCGTCTGAAAGGTATATTCTCTTCGACTATTTCCCTCATTCTGACCTCTATGGCCTCAACGTCCTCCTCCGCCAGGACCGTTCCGTCATTCTTGTAAACCGAGCAGAAATAGCCTTTTGAGATAGGCCTTCGGATTGTCATCCTGCTTTCCGGAAACAGATCCTTGGTCGCCTTGTAGAGAAGAAAGCAGAGCGAGCGGCTGTAGAAATTGCGTCCGGTGTAGGAGCGGTAGTCCATAAACTCCACGTCTCTGTTGTGGAAGACCCTGAACCTTAACCCTTCCGCCACATTGTTCACTTTCGCCGCCAGTATGTCGTACGGTTTGTCGAACTCGAACGCGGGCGCGATGTCCTGCAGGGTGGTGCCTTCAAGGAACTCCTTGTAGGTCCCGGTGTTCTTGCAATAAATTCTTACCATAAGCCAAAAATTGATCCGCTTAAGAGCAAAGGTACGAACAAAATTCCTCTCTGGCAAAAGCGTTTCCCGGAATGTAGCCCCGGGGTCTAGACCGGCCGATGTCCGCCCTGCTTCCGCGCTCCGGCTCTTTGTGCGGGGACGCTCACTGTTTTTTTTTGATATTTTCTGTTTTTTTCTCCCCCTTTGAGCCGGAATTGCGCGGAAAATGTTAAATTTGTGGAGTTTTGGAAATAATCAACAGGTAGAAATAATGAAAAATGCAATCGTTTTCGCGGCAGCCATGCTGCTCTCTGTAGGAGCTCCCGCTCAGACAGACCTGAATCTCAAAAGAGTCGGTGACGTGTTTGAGCCCCTCCCGGCGGGAAGCGTGACATTCAACGGCTACTTCGCGGATGACATTCAGAATTCGATCGACCACTGGGTCTACGGAGTGATGCCCTACGACAAGGTCATCGACTACTTCATCAAGGGACGGGAGAAATTCGCCCTCGGCGAGATGCCTGGCAAATGCATCCGCACAAACGCGCTGCTTTACCGCTACAATCAGGATCCAAAGCTCAAGGCTTTGACCAAGGATTTGGTCTACAAGCTGATGGCCACGGAAAAGAGCAACGGCAGCATCAGCTGCACCCCCGTTGAGGATCAGCCGGGAGACCGCGATGGTGACATCTGGGAGCGCAAGTATGTCATGCTCGGCCTGCTTCAGTACTACACTGACGTCGAGCAGGACCCGAGGGTCCTTGCCGCTTTGGAAAAGGAGGCGAAGAGCGTGATTGACCAGGTTGGCCCCGCCCCGAAGAAGGGCATAAACGAATTGGGGTGGAGCTCCACCAAGATCGAATCCTCCTCAATCCTTGAGCCGATGATGAGACTCTACTTCTTGACCGGCAAGAAGGACTATCTTGATTTCGCCGACTACATCGTCAGGACCGGTGCGTCCAGAGGGAGCAACATCTTCCAGCAGGTCCTCGACGGCGAGCATTTGTACAATGTCGGCAAGCCGTATCCGAAGGCGTACGAGATGACCTCGGTTTTCGAGGGGCTGGCCGAGTACTACCGCGCGACCGGCGACCCAAGGTGGAAGGCATGTCTGGATAATTTTTTCAAGGACGCTGTCGAGAACGAGATCACGATTGTCGGCAACGCCGGCTCCGACGTTTACTGGCCAAGGCTCTACGGCGAGGGATGGAGCAACACCGCGGTGGAGCAGACCAATCCGGACATCAAGAGGATGATGGAGACCTGCGTGGGTGTGACCTGGATGAAGTACTGCTCGCAGTACCTTCGTCTGACCGGCGACCCGACCGCTGTTGACTACATCGAGAAATATGCCTACAACGGCCTTCTGGGTGCGATGAAGCCGGACGGAAAGAGCTTCAGCTACGTGAACCTCCTGAACGGGGTCAAGGTGACAAACAGCGGCTGGGGAACAAGCATTGACGGACAGCCTGTCACCTGCTGCAACCTCAGCGGCCCTTGCGGACTTTCATACCTCCCTTACATCGCCGCGATGCAGTCCAAAGATGGCCCGGTCATCAACCTCTACAACGCCGGAACCGTGACCGCCAGGACGGCGAAAGGCAACGAGGTGAAGCTTGGAATCGTCACTGAATATCCCCGCGCGAACGAGGTGCGGATCTCTGTCGATCCTGCCGTGAAGGAAAAGTTCACCGTCAAGCTGCGCATCCCTTATTGGAGCGCGAACACCTATGTCGAGGTGAACGGGAAGTATGTCGGTCAGGCCGAGGCCGGTAAGTATCTCAATCTTGAGCGTGGATGGAAGTCCGGCGACAGCATTTACATCATCTTTGACATGCGTGCGAAACTCATCAAGGCTTCCGACAAGGGCCGCAACCCTGAGGGAAAGTACTTCCAGGCAGTGCAGTGGGGACCTCTTGTCCTGGCCCGTGACGAGAACATCGACCCGGACTACAACAAGCCGGTTCAGGTAGTGGCAGACCCGGACGGCGAAGTCAAAGTGAAGGTCGTCGATCCAGAACGTGCCGGCACCAGAATGCAGTTCCTTGTCCCTACCACGGATGGCGACATCAAGATGGTGGACTACTCCTCCGTTGACTGCTGGAAAGGCAAGCACATCCAGACATGGCTTCCGATGATCCGGTAGCTCGGACATTAAGGAAGCCACGTCTGTAAAGGATGAAGAACTTTGGGTCTCAGGCTTGATTAGATTTATCGAAAGATTACGTTCGTGTTTTCAGTAAAAAATAACTATTGCGGATTTATGTATTGTTTCAATGCATTGACGTATTCTTCAAAAGCGTTGCGGCCTTTTTCTGTGACTCTGCAGACTGTGCGTGTTTTCTTGCCGGCAAAGCCTTTCTCCACTGAGACATATCCGGCGGCAGAGAGTTTGTCGAGCTGCACACTCAGATTCCCTGCTGTCGACTCGGTTTTCTTTCTAAGATAGACGAAATCGGCTTCCTCCACATTCATGAGAATCGACATTACGCCCAGTCTCAACTGAGAGTGCAGTAATGGATTCAGTTCTTTCATCGGATGGATTTTGCTTTATGATTGAGAATGTGGCCGGGGAGAATCATCATTGCGGCAAATGCAACTATGAATATCGGCATGAACCATGAGACGACAAGAGGCACACCGGCGGCGATGCAGCAAGTTGTGAATATGCCCGCGCAAAGCCCGATCGCGCCTCCGCAAATGAGACTTTTCTCGCGAATCACCAATCCTTGCATTATCTCACCCATCGGCACTATGACAAGTGCGAAAGCAAAGAATGCCGTCCAGGCATGCTTACCTCCAATCAGCAGGAATCCGAGGCAGAAGGCAGTGGTGGCGATAGCGCTCAAGCCAACCGCGGTCCATATTTGTGAGACGAGTTTGTCGCTATAGCTTTTCACACCGGTTCGGGCTTGCCCCTTCCTGGCCATAATCGGTGTGGCTATGCCGCCGATTATCCAGATCAAGAACCACAGCCAGTTGACTGCCTGGTTGTGAGTGGTAATGAGAAGCACCCATACCAATAGGGTGATCACAACCACGAGGTATCCCCACATAAGGAGAATATTGCCGCTGCCTTTGGCGAGGCGGTCTTTGGTTCGCGAAATCATCGAGGTGATGATTTCAATGCTTTCCTGTTCGGAGATTTTTCTTTCTTCCATGACTGAGAACGTTTATAAGTTTAACAAAACCGGTTTATACAATAAACCATTATTTGAAAGAAAAGAAGCAAACTCGCGCGATGCCGCCCTTCATCTTTATGCCCGCAAAGTTAAACCAGTTTATGTTATAAACCAAATTTTTCGGCATCTTTTCTTCAAAAAAAAATGCATTACCTTAGTTATATTATTGTGTTTTAACAACATATCCAATCAGCGAAATATGAAGGCCATCAAGGAACTACCATGATTCGGGAGTATTTTGGTTTGTCCTATTGTTAAGGGAACTATTTTCTTGATATTCGCAACTAACTTTGAAAAAGGGGCCTGTTCTGCTGAGGCCCTTGGGCCATTCTTTCTTATTTTTTCCGGCCTCCAATCCTTCGAACATCTCCTTGTCTCCAGCGAAATAGTTGTGGATGGTGGAGGAGAGCAGAGACTTTCCGAAGCGCCGCTGCCGGATCACTCCGCCAACGGCCTCTTCGTATATCTGTTGTGAAGTCAATAGGTCCTGGCAAGGCTGTAGTCATCCCTGCCTCCGCGGAGAATCATGGCGATAGAGTCGATGGCCTTGCCGTCACGATAGACGATCATATTCAATTGACCTTGGCAGCTGGCCCATGAATATCCGGTGTCTCCGATCGTGTAGGTGAGAGGGTTTTCCGGAGTGCTGAATTTGCAGGAGTAGCCTTTCCGCTCGCGCCTTTCTCCTTCGATTGTGACTTTCCAGCTGTGGAAATGAGCGTAGTCGCCCGGCAGCATTCTTGCCGTGATCGTGTAGTCGGTAGGGTAGGATTCGTCGCCGAGGAACCAATAGTCCAGATCCTTGTTGGATATTACCCATGTGCTGTCCTCCGCCGCTTTCTCGATCTTGACGCCAGGCATCCTGTAGGATGGGTCGAGAGGCTCAACTTCCGAGGTTCTGGCCTGGATGCTGGGTTTTACTTCTAAGGTTTTGTATTCCAAAATCTTAAGGTTGTCTACAATCAGGTTGTCGGCGATGCACATCATGTACGGGCCGATTGAATAGGTCACATTGCCATCGCTGCCTGCAAAATCTGTTTGAGCCTTGCTGCATGATGAGGCCGCGATGATTGTCGCTGCGGCAACCGCCGCGAATGTTAAAATCTTTTTCATGACATTCAAGTTTAGAATCTGTAGCCTAATCCTCCTCTGACTCCGCCCATTCTGGTGCCGAAAACAATCTCAAGCGTCGTGTAGATTTTATGGTTCATCCATTGGAAGCCCAGCGGAATGCACTCTACCGCCGGTACAATCTTGGAGTAGGATTCCCCGCAGTCTTTCCCGACCCATACTGCGGCTCCGGCCCCGACACCGGCATACATCCTGAAAATCTGCCTGTTGACGAATGTGAACTTGGCCTGACCAAGGAGCGACATGTCATTCAGGGTCTTATCGCCGATCTTATTGTTGCCCCTGGGGTCGAACACATTCGCCCATGCCTTTGCGTAGCCCGCGCTGGCTCCGACCTTAAGCCATTTAGTAAGGTAGACGTTGAAGTCGGCTGTGTAGAATGCCGAGAACCCAGGATCTCCTGTGTAGCGCCCGTAAATGTCACTGAGGTCTCTGTGGAACCAATGGTGTCCCGGAAACTCATCGCTGCAATAAGCCATCTGCACAGCTCCGACCATCAGGTTGGCCTCGTACCTGTACCCATTGACTTCTCCAGAGGAAGTCTGCGCGTCGGCCGGCAGGGCTTGGCCTATAAGTGTCATTCCTGCGGCAATCAGCGCCTTGAAAACAGTTTTCATAATATTGTTGGTTTAAATGGTGTTCTTTGCTTCTGACGGATGCAGTGAACCTGGAGACCGGAAGCGCGTTACCTGTAATATTCCGGATAATGTGTGAGGTCCTTGGCCGAGCCGTCACGTAGGCGGATGTAGGAGTCAAGCCTGCGCTCTCCTTCGTGGAGCACGATTACCCTGCTTCCGTTCATCCCGATGTTGTTGTAGACCGTTGCGGCTCCGCTGTAGCGCCCGTATGCCAGCATGATGCCGTAGTAGCCCACCGAGAAGTCGTTGTCGTGGTCGTGCCCGCAGAAGACGGCCATCACGTCTCCGCATTCAAGCATCTTGCAGAAAAGCCCTGAATTGAAATGGGATGAGCAGATTGTCTCGCGATGGGTCCCGTAGGCCTTGAAATTAGAATCCTCTTTGAAGGCGTAGGAATATTCAGGTAAAGGAATATGCATGAAAGCAACTGAAGGAAGCGGCTTGCCACCGTGTGCGCCTGTGATTCCCGCGCTTGCCTTTCCGTACCATTCGACTTGGTCGGAATGGACGTAGTCATAGTCGTAATTCTTTGTGGCTTTCTTTGAAAGGGGAGACTCGCTTCCTGAATCGAAGCACCAGATCACCGATGCGGTGGTGTCGGCGGAATGCGACTTTATTTCCAAGAAACAGTTGCCTTCTCCGTGCAGCCCAGGCGTGTCGTAGGTCACGCAGAGCCGGTGCGACATCGCCTCTTCTAACAGTGAAGCGTTAGTCTGGTCGAATTCCTTGTCGTGGTTGCCGAAAATGACTCCGTACGGGACACCGAATTTGTCGAGGGTGTCAAGGAGAGCCTTGTAGTTGCCAAGGGCAGGCGGGGCGTAGACTTGATCGCCGGTCAGCATGATAAGATCAGGCCTTTCTCCGGTCACAGCGCTCCTTATGTTCTCCCAGACAAGCGGGGTCGTGGCGTTTGACGGGATCAGATGAGTGTCCGTGAACTGGAGAATTTTGAATTCTCCGTTGCCTCTAAACTTGAGCACGGGTTTGACTGGTTTTCGTGCCGTTGCCGAAAGGCAGACTGTCACTAGCATGATAACAGAAAGAATCTTCTTGAAACTCATGGTTTTATTTGTCTATAGTTTGTCCTATAATTCTGACAGGTCCCAAAAGACCGGCCGGAAGCAGTGGCTCCTCTGGCTTGAAGAACTCCATCTGGGTGTAGGTGACCTTCTCCGTCGCTCCCGGCTGGACATCTCCGACGAGGCGGTTGTGCCACATGTTGACGACCTTGACCTCAATGGTGTTGTCGCCGCTCCTCAAGGCCTTGGTGATGTCAACCTTGAACGGGGCGTTCCAAATCACACCCAGATTCTTGCCGTTCAAGGTCACTTCCGCCAAGTCTTTCACTTCCCCTAAATCCAGAATGACTGAATCCTTGCTCCGAATTTCCTTCTTTTTTAGCTTGAAAGTGTTTGAATATGTCGCCTCTCCGGAGAAGTACTTGATTCCCGGCTCGGAACTCTCGGTCAAAGACGCAAGTTGATCGAAGGTCGCGCTTTCAGGCGCTCCGCGCCCTTGCTGGAACCTTACTGACCATGGGGTGCTGATCTCGACCAGAGTCTCTGAGGAGGTCTGCGGAAGTTCGACCTTGGCGACATCAGTGTCATCGGTGAACATCACGAAGACTGACTGATGCTGGGTCAGGGTCATCCTTACATTCGTCCTGCCGTCCGCGAACTCATAGCCGGCCGGTTCCGTGGAAGCATCCTCGGCGTGCCAGATGACAGGTTTCCTGCCTGTTGTCCTGAATGTGGCCGTGAAGTCTCTCGTGTCCTTGGAAAGGTTTGCCACCCAGTAGATCTCACCATCTGGAAGGCTTCTGTGGACGAATTTGACATCCTTGCCGTTTCCGGACCGGATGCTGAAGTCCGGTTGGAGAGCAAGGCCTGCCAGTACTTTTTCCGCAGGAATCCCGGCGGTTACGTTCTTGCGTCCGGAGTTCCAGATGTCGCTCACAAGAGCCTTGAACTCTTCCTCCGTGCCGGTGTTGCTTGCGAGTTTCTGTGGCCTGGCTCCGCAGATTGTGATCCCTGCGTCAGCGAACTCCTTGATTTTGCGCAGGATGTCGATCGACATGTGCTTGACGTTGGCGTCAAGCATCAGGACTTTGTACCTCATTCCGCTCGGCACGGTCAGTTCTCCATTCCCGGCCTTGGCAAGGTCGCGGATGACGGACGGGCTGAAATAGTCGTAATTGTAGCCGTAAGGAAGCGCGGGAACCTTCTTGAGCATGATTCCGGTGGCGTTGTTGTCCTCCCCGTAGTAGTACGCCACATCGGCCACGAAACGTCCTTGCTGTAGAAGGTGACAGCTGCGTGAGAGGTAATCCGTCCAAGCCTTGGCCTGGCCGGCCCAGGTCTGGTGACGGTCGAACCACTGGCCGTATTTTCCAAGGCTGAGTCCCGGAACCTTGTCATCAACCGGCTGGTGAGGGGAGGTGTGGACCACGAACCGGTTGAGTCCGGCTGCCATAGCCGCGTCGGCGGTCGGCTTAAGCACGGCAGGGGAGAAGACCCACGCCCCGTCCCGGAAACCGTCCGTGGTGAAGGATTCGGCGGCGGCGATGTTCTGGCCGTAGATGTGCGCCACGGAGGCGGACTCGCGCACGTCGGACTCGAAGCGTGGATTGAATATGCTGCCCTTCTTGTAGTCCATCCAGAACGCGGACATCGGAATCTCGGCGTGCCGTTTGCAGTCCATCCCGTCGGTGAGGTTGGCGCGGTAGTTCTCATGGCTCTCTGTGTATCTCTTCATTCCGTAGGGCCTGAGGATCTCGTTCTGAAGGTCATAGTGGTATTCAGTCATCATGTCTCCGATCGTCCTTCTCCAGTCGAAAAGAAACCTTTCGGTCTCTTCGGTGCTGTTCAGAACCATTCCTGTCAGAGCCGGCATCCATCTGAGAAGATCATAGCCCCTGCGTGCCTTGAACTCAGCGAACATATTCCCTGTCCATGTCTGCGCTCCGGCCTCGTAACTGTCCGTGAGGAGGTACTCGATGCCGCCCTTGCCGAGCCTTCCGCCGGACGCGTCAACGTAGGTCTGGAGATAGCTGCGGAAATATTCAGTGATCGCCTTGGGGTCGAGTTTGTCCACCTCAAGCCCCGTGGCTTCAGGAGAGGCCGGGTGGTTGGTCTTGCCGGTAAGGCTGTAGCCGAAGCGGAATATTCTCCAGTTGCCTTCAGGGGCGTTCCAGGTGAGGGTCCCGTCCTTTACGAATGGTGTCAGATCGATGACATCCTCCAGCCTTGCCGCCTCGGCGCTGTAGGGCGTGTCCTCCATCCAGAGCAGGCGGTAGAAGCTGTTGCCGGCCTTGTCCCCGGCGAGTTGGATCCTTGTCACAGTCGATAGGGCGAACTGGGATATTCCGAACTCGCAGTCCTTCTTTCCTTTGTTGTCCTTTAGATTGAGTCTGAAATATTTGGCTGTAGTAGTCGGAATCGCGTAGGTTCTTTGCGCTGTGGCTTGGTAGGAGAGGTTGATGCTCTTGAAGTGGACACCGTCATCGCTGTACATGAGCTCTTTCGTGTGTGCATAAGGGTTGGAGTCCTTTCTGAGTTCAGAGACAACCACGGCCTTGATTGTCTGTGGCTCAGCGAATTCGTACTGGAGCCAGCAACGGCCATCCTTGTCGGCTTTGACATCGAGGTGGTCTCCGACGCTGTCACCGGTGATTCTTTCGAGCATTTCCATGCTGGTGGCCTCACAGCCGCTGGAGGTAATTATTGGATGCAGATCCTTGAGGTTAATGTCTTTATCACAGAGTTTCACTCCGACCACAGCTATGTCCTTGTAGAACTTTTTCTTGAAGAAAACCTGCGAGATCGCATCGGACGAGCCAGTGAAATCCATGAACGGCCCAGTGATATCGAACCCTTCCGGCAGTTTGACGGTGACTGGTTTTCCGCCCTTGATTTCAATTTGTCTCCAGACGAGCTTCTTCATCGCGTCCTCGTCCTTGACCCAAGGGCCGCCGGTCTCGCTCCAACCCGGAGAGCTAGCTATGGTCATCTCCATCCCGAGGCTGTCGGCTAGATCGATTGTGCACCTGAAGGCGTCTTTCCATTCAGGGGTCATGTAGATGAGCCTTTTGTCCACGACCTGCGGTGTCTCAAGGCCGGCGTCGAAGCTATGGAAGCCAGCGATCCCTGTCCTGTGCATCCACAGAAGATCCTTCCTTATGCCGTCTTTAGTGATGTTTCCGTTCATCCAATGCCACCACACCCGTGGGCGCGCCGACTTCGGCGGGTTGACGAACTCTTTGTAAAGATCGCTCCAGGCGGTTGCTACCGTCTCCGGGACCTCCCTTTTGCAATTATGCGCGAAAGCCGCGACCGACAATGTCAGCGCGGCAACCGCAGCAGCGATGTTCCGTGATTCTCTGATCATAGATGCTGTTGTGCTTCAATTATTTTGAATATTTACAAGATGCTTACCGGGCAAGCAGCTCCTTCACAATCGTCGAAATCAGCCTGCCGTCAGCCTGTCCGGCCAACTTTTTGGTGGCCGCGCCCATGACCTTGCCCATGTCTTTAGGGCTTGTCGCTCCGGCTTCTGCGATGATCTCTTTAAGGATATTCCTTACCTCGTCCTCGGAAAGTGCCTTCGGCAGGTAAGCCTCCATCACCCTCATCTCCGCGAGTTCCTTCTCCGCGAGCTCAGGGCGGTTTCCCTGAGTATAGAGCTCGGCAGACTCCTTGCGCTGCTTTACCAGCTTCTGGATGATCTTAAGAACATCCGCATCGGAAAGCTCGTGCTCTGTCCCTGAGGTCTTGGCAAGAAGAATCTCTGACTTGATGCCTCTTGTGGCGTTGAGGCGTGACTCATCGTGAGCCTTCATCGCCTCCATTATGTCCTTCTGAATTTGTTGTTCGAGTGCCATAGCATATATTTTTTATTTTAAATACAAATTTACATATTTAACTTCTCAATTTCATCGGTATTTTTAATTAAATTTGGCAAAAAATTGATAAATGAGACTGATAAGCACAAATAAGGCTCCCGCCGCGATCGGCCCGTACAGCCAAGCCATCGAGCATGGCGGATTAATCTTCGTTTCCGGCCAATTGCCGATCGACCCTTCCACCGGCGCGTTTCCTGAAGGGGGAGTGGAGGCGCAGACCCGCCGGTCACTTGCCAATCTTAAGGCCATCCTCGAGCAGGCCGGTTCTGACCTTAACAAAGTCTTGAAGACCACCGTCTTCCTCGCTGACATGAATGATTTCGCCGCCATGAACAGCGTATATTCGGAGTTCTTCAAGGATCCATATCCTGCACGCTGCGCCTTCGCGGTGAAGACCCTTCCGAAAGGCGCTCTTGTCGAGATCGAGTGCGTGGCCGCCACGGAATAGCGCCATTTGCGGTCTATGGTGTCCCGGACGGTTTTTTAAAGGTCGTTTTTTTAGGAAGAACATTGAAATTGTGCTATATTTGCAGTAATTAACTGAAATCCTATATGGTTCTGCTGATTGTTTACATGCTGGTGACGCTGGGAGTCTCATTCCTCTGCTCGCTTCTGGAATCGGTGCTGATGTCCACACCTCTGTCTTTTGTCACAATGAGGAAGGAGCAAGGGTACAGGCCGGCTGAAAAGTTTTTAAAATTCAAATCCGATCCGGACAGACCTTTGGCGGCGATCCTGTCGTTGAACACAATCGCCAACACATTGGGAGCGGCCGCTGTCGGACGTCAGGCCACAATACTCTTCGGCAACACTTGGTTCGGAATCATCTCGGCCTTGACAACGCTTCTGGTTCTGGTCTTTTCGGAGATTGTCCCCAAGACAATCGGAACGTCCTATTGGAAGAACCTGATGGGTTTTGTGACGTCCGTCATCTCGTTCCTGACCATTCTTATGTGGCCTCTTGTGATCATGGTCAGATTGATAACAAACTTGATGACCAAGAATGATGACGAGGCGACAGTCAGCAGGGAAGAGGTAACGGCCATGGCGAACATCGGCGCGGAGGAGGGTGTCATAGACTCCGATGAGAACAAGGTCATCCAGAACATCATGAAACTGGACAATGTGAAGGCGTGCGAGGTGATGACACCGAGGATTGTCGCGATGACGGCGCAGGAGAACATGACCCTTAAGAATTTCTACAAGAACGAGACTTACCTGCATTTCTCCAGGATTCCTGTCTATGCTGATTCTCCGGAATACATCACCGGCTACATACTCCTGAGCGATGCCCTTGAGGGTCTTGCGGATGATGAGTTCGACAAACGTCTTGTTGATCTGAAGAGACCTATCTCTTTTTTTAAGGAACAGGATTCGTGCGGTCACATCTGGGAGGAACTGCTCAAGAAGCACGAGCAGATCGGACTCATCATTGATGAATATGGCTGTTTCCAGGGAATCATAACAATGGAGGACATCATCGAGACGATCCTCGGCCTTGAGATCATCGATGAGAACGATCAGGCCACCGACATGCAACAGTTTGCCCGCGAACGTTGGGAACGCCGTCAGAAGCGCTTCCGGACGATTGTCCTGCCGAAGGAGGATGAGGTGGAAAGGGAGAGCTGAAATTGGCATGTCTTATCAGTGTAAAAGATTCACCTTTTGGCCGCAGTATCGTTTTACTGCGGTATTTTTTTTGATTATTAAAGATATTTGCCGTTAATTTGTATCGGATTAATTTAACTGTTTAATTATGAAAACTAATTTTTTAGGCACTTGGGCTATGATTGCGGCGATTTTTGCCACCACTGCCTGCCAGAAGGACAAGACTGACGATACTTGGAAGCAGCTTCCGGTCGGACAGATCACGGTTGAAAGCGGAGACGCCGCAATTTCAGTAAATGAGGTTCCAAGCGCCTATGGAAACGCGCAGCTGGTCGCCAGCGGAGAGACAGATGCTGAACTTACGTTGACGGGCGCTGTGCCGGGATTCACTGAGGTCAAGATGAATGTGGAGTTACAGAAGAAAGACGAGGGCACTTTCCATTTTTCCGGTTCCCAGGTCTTGTCTACACCTCCTTCTATCGCCGCGACACTGCGCAGTTACATGTCCAACGGATTCTACACGGTTGAGGTGCAAGGCGATGTCACTGTCGAGGGAAAGATCTCAGTCGGAGTTGAGACCAAAGTGTCCTCAGGCACGGCCGAATCGTTAATGGGCAGCTGGAACATTGTCCGCAAATGCAAGTACGGAGAGACCGGGCCGGTCAACGGTCCCGCGCAGATCACATGGAAGGCGGAGGGTGATGCCGGAGCAGGCATAGTCACGATCACCGCACTTGCAAACGCTATGATCTGTCCTCTTCTGACAGAGGTCTTCAACCAGGTGACTTTTGACGGTACCGGAAACATCATGGCCCAATACTACAGTGATCTTGACCTGGGCGATGAGCCGATCAGCAAGATCTTTGAGTTGGCCTTTGGTGTAACTCCTGATGAGGATGGAAACGTGACCTACACGGCACATCACACTGATTGGGTGAGCTCACCCAAGGCAAACCTCGCGTTCTGGTACACGCAGGACGCCTCTCTTTTCATTGTTCCCAACGTTGCCGCCATCATCAGGGCCGGCGAGACTGAGGACGTCAAGTCGGACGCTTCAGGAATAGATCTCTCCACGATCACGGAGCTTCTGGCAAAACTCGGAGAACTGGGCGCTGATGTTAACTCACTGAACGCTGAGCTCCAGAAGATGTTGAGCAGAGGCATCGAGCTGAAGTATTCAGTGGCGGACGGCAATCTCAAGATCTATGTGGACAAGTCGCTTTGCGCTCCGGTCGTTGAGTCTCTGCTTCCGGTTCTTCCTGTTCTCGACACCCTGCTTGAGGAACTGGCAAAGTCAGAAGATCCTAAGGACCAGGAGACCCTTCAGATGATCCAGATGGTTATGGGCATGCTGCAAATCGAGAAACCGTCGGATCTTGCGGCTGTCTGGAAAAACACAAGTGAGTTTGAGATCGCACTCAACTTCACAAAGGCGTAAGGAATAGAAAAAGCATCGACTATAAGGATCTGCTTCTTTATGTGAGGAAGCAGATCCTTTTTTTGCCTGGAGAGCCGCCGATTCGCGCCATGGCCCGCTGCCGTCCGGCGCTAGGTCTTCATTTTTTGCCAATGCGCCATCCAAGGCCGAGCATAAGGTTGTTGGGATCGTGGAAATCGTGCAGTTTGTAGCCGATGTGAAGGTAGAGCCCTTTGTAGAGGTCAGTCTTCAGCGCTAGGGTCTGGTAGAATCCCTTGAGCTCGTCCCCGTTGTAGATGATGTTGCGTCCGAATCCGATGTTGACGGAGAATACCGGCATCACGAACTCCCCCCTCAGCGACAGTCCCATGCCAAGCTGCTCTCTGAGTGGCGGACGGTAGAAGCGTATGTTTCCGTCTTCGCCTGTTCCTGCCACGTGATCCACCACATTGGCGCTTTCATCGTACTGGATGTCAAGAGAAGCTCCTGCCCGCAGAAACTTGTTCGCCCGGTACAGCGGGCTGAAATTCATTCCTATGATTCCAAAAGTCCCTTTTGCGATGTAGGGCGCGTCATTCCAGATCAGGCCTTTTGTCCTGCCGGCTCCATAGATCAGAATGTCGTAAGACATCCTTTCTGAGAATTTCAGGGAAGCCAGGTTGGAATAATCATTGGCTTGCCTTTGTCCTGAGGGTTGACTTTTCTCTGCGCCGAAAGCTCGGACGACACCAAGCCTGCCTCCAACCGTGTTTACCCCGGCGTTAGGGTAGGAGGTGTTTCCATTGGAGAAATGCGCAAGGTCAAGTCCCGCGGAGACAGTCCAGCCGCCAAGTGGCTTCCATGAGAGCATGAACCCGAAATTGATGTAGGCATTGACTTTCGAGCCGACAACCATGTTGAGGCTGTTGGTTCCGTCGGGACCGTAGGGATGCCATCCGAAAGAGGCTCCGAAATTCCATTCGTAGTCAAGGGTGAGCTTGGAGGACAATCGGGCCAGCCGGGCACCCTGAAACACATAGATTGCTGTGGGACTACCTATTTCCCCATAATCAAAGAATGTGTTTAAGGCAACTCCAATCCCTTGATATGCCGTAGGATACAACTTTCCGAAATGGCTGCTGGAAGGGAAGGTGAATGAATATTGCAGATGGGCCGAGCCGCTTTTGTCCAGCCGCTCTCCAAGCGCGTTGTCCCCTCTGAAGAAACGATGTGTCGGCAGAAGGTACGCAGGACGAACGTTAAATCCGACATGGTGGGTGAATCTCAAAGAGTCGGCATTGTGTGCCTCGATGACGCATTCGCTCCAGGAGGAGAAAGCCAGAAGAAGCACGGTCAGCTTTATGAATATCCCGTCTCTCATTTCGTCTCCTTAGTCAAAAGATAAAACCCGTCAGGTGAAGTGGATGTCATATTACCTTTAATGGTGAATATGGCTCCCGTCCTCTTGTTTCTTATCCGCATGCGGTAACCCACTTCGTAAGAGTCGATGCCCCATAACATTCTGTAGTAGATTTTCTTCGTGTCCCCTGGAGGAAATGCCATTGTCGCCATTTTGTCGCTTTCGAATGGGTACTCATATGTGATGTCACAGCTGTATCTGGCCTTTTCTCCACTGAAGGTCAATTCCTTGTCTTCGGCCAGGATCCCATCTGGCACGGGGACGTCGAAATCGTTGCCCTTGTACTCGGGGTAAGTGTCATTTGTGAAACCAACTTTCCTTGCGGCGCCGGCAAAGACGCCCATCCTTACGAAGAGAGTGTCAGTGCCATTGTTTATGTAAGTCATTGGCCCCCAGCCGGTGATGATTTCATTCTCGTTTGCCGGGTGTCTTAAGCCATCGAATGAAATGTCCACGAACTCATGGCCGGAGGAGCCGGGCTGCCGGACTTTAACGGAATCTTCTTCGTAGGAATTTGAGATAAAGATAGTTAAGTCGTTCTCCGTGCTTGAGAAATTAGGGTGAAAGTATAGCGTAAGCTCCTTGTCACCGGTTTTTTTGTAAAACATGGTTAAATTGCCGTCGGACACCTTTATCTTACCATCTTCGGTTTCAATGGAGGCAGCGCCGCTCGTCCAACCATGAACAGAGGTGTTGGCTTTTATTGTGAGAATACCCCAGTCATCGGTCTTGAAGCGTACTTTGATCGTGTCTCCGTCCTCAGCGGCGATGAAGTTTCGGGAGGACGGCTCGATGTGACAGACAAAAGCATTCGGATTGCATCCGCATACCATTGTGACACAGAGTGTTATGAGTATTCCAGCGAACGCTTTCATTAATATGTCGCCTTGGGTTCCGGTTTTCATATTCCTAATTCAGGAAACTTTGCAATTCCTCGTAGAATCTCTGCGTAGGGAAGCCCATCACGTTGTAGAACGAGCCGTCAAGCCTTGTGATTCCGATGTAGCCGATCCATTCCTGGATGCCGTAGGCACCGGCTTTGTCGAATGGCTTAAAGTTGTCGATGTAGTAGTCTATCTCATTGTCGGATAGCTTTTTGAAATAGACATTTGAAGTAATGGAGAATGTCTTTAACCTGCTACAGTCTCGGATTGTCACTGCGGTGATGACCTGATGCTCACGTCCGGAAAGCAGTCTCAGCATCCTGACAGCGTCAGCCCTGTCGTGAGGTTTGCCGAGAATCTCGGTCCCGCAAAGCACCATCGTGTCAGACGTTACAAGAATCTCATCATCCTCAAGTTCTCTGTGAAATCCCAACGACTTTCCTTCGGACATCAATTCAGGCACTTTAATGTGCGGAGTGTCAGGGGAGTATCTCTCTATGAACGATGTTCCCGTGTCAACGGTGAAATCAATGTCAAGTCCGGCGAGCAGTTCGCGGCGGCGAGGCGAGTTGGACGCAAGGATGATCTTCTTTCCGTGAGTGTCCATATTCATTAGAATTTTTTCTTGTAGGCGATCGCATCGAAGACCCAACGTCCTTGGGCCTTCATTGTCTTTTCCATAAACTCGCGCACGCAGGCCTTTCCGCCGGGGCGGTCCGAGATGATGTCCGCAGCTTCCTTGACCTCCTCGACGGCATCGCTTGGACAGACTCCGATCCCCGCCGCCCTGATGACTTCGATGTCAGGGATGTCGTCACCGAAGTACATTACTTCTTCGGGTTTTAGATGATGTCTCTTGCAGAAATCCTCGAAGTCCTCTATCTTGTTTCTGGATCCAAGATAGACATCCTCGGGATTGATTCCATTGCTGCTGAACCTTGCCCTTATGCTTTGGGATCGGCCGCCGGTGATCACACCGACCGGAAATCCGTTCAGACAAGCCATTCTGACCGCGAAACCGTCCTTGGCGTCGAATGTCCGGTAGAGTTGCCCTTCCAGATCGGCGAGAATGCCACCATCGGTCATCACGCCATCGATGTCGAACGTGAACGCTTTGATATTCTTGAAATCCGTCATTTCAAGCTATGACTTAGCTCCGTTGGGGCCAAACTGCGGAAGGTCACCAAGATTGAATGTGCCGCCTCCCTGCTGCTGCCCGCCTCCAAGGTTGATCAGACCGAATTGCGACTCGTATTTGGTCACATTGTCCATCAGTGCGTTGAGAAGCCTTTTGGCATGCTCGGGGGTCATGACGATGCGGTTGCTGATGTCCGGCTTCGGCAGGCCCGGAAGGATGGTGGCGAAGTCGATGATGAATTCGCTGTGCGAGTGAGTGATGATCGCGAGGTTAGAGTATGTGCCCTTTGCCACCTCAGGACGGATCTCCAGACTGATTTCTTTTTTCTCTTCCATAGTATGTGTGTATTTTTAAAGCAAATTTAGTGAAAAATGTGCTATATTTGTAAACTTTGTTTATTATGAGCGAGAATATGATCGAGAAAAAAGAACTCTCCGCAAAATACAACCCGGCGGAAGTAGAGGACAAATGGTACGCCTGGTGGATCGAGCACAAGTGTTTCCACTCGGAACCGGACGGGAAGGAGCCTTACACCATAGTGATCCCGCCGCCCAACGTGACGGGAATCCTTCACATGGGGCATGTTCTGAACAACACATTGAATGATGTGCTGATCCGCAAGGCCAGGATGGACGGCAAGAACGCCTGTTGGGTGCCAGGTACCGATCATGCCTCCATCGCCACGGAAAGCAAGGTCGTGGCGAAGCTGAAGGGGATGGGAATATCCAAGGAGAACCTTACCCGTGAGGAATTCATGAGGTACGCATGGGAGTGGAAGGAAGAGCACGGAGGGATCATTCTCAAGCAGCTCCGCAAGTTGGGCGCGTCGTGCGATTGGGACCGCACTAGATTCACTATGGAGCCGGCTCTTTCCGATGCGGTGACCGCGACGTTCTGTTATTTCTATAAGAAGGGAATGATTTATAGAGGTGTGAGGATGGTCAACTGGGATCCGGTCGCGCTGACAGCCATCAGTGACGACGAGGTCATTCACAGGGACACAAAGAGCCATTTCTACCACCTTAAATATTACGTCTCCGACGGCGACGGCAACCCTACAGACAAGTATCTCGTGATAGCCACGACCCGTCCTGAGACGATCATGGCCGATGCTGCGATCTGCGTGAACCCGGCCGATGAGAGGCATCACTGGCTGAAAGGAAAGAAGGTGCTTATCCCGTTGATCAATAGGGAGATCCCTGTCATCGAGGACAGTTATGTCGAGATGGATTTCGGTACCGGCTGCCTCAAGGTCACTCCTGCCCATGACGCCCACGACTACGAGATCGGCCTCCGGCACAATCTTCCTGTCCTTGACATCATCGATGACCATGGCCGCCTGAACGGGAAGGCTCGGATTCTGGTCGGGGAGGATCGCTTTGACGCAAGAAAAAAGATAGTCAAGATGCTGGAGGAGTCCGGCAACCTAGTGAAGGTTGAGGAATACACGTCTCCGGTTGGATATTCCGAAAGAACAAACGCCGTAATCGAGCCTAAGCTGTCGGCGCAGTGGTTCTTGAGGATGGAAGAGCTCGCGGCGAAGGCCCTTGAGAGTGTGGAGTCCGGCAAGATAAAGCTGATTCCGGACAAGTACCGCAACACCTATCGTCATTGGATGGAGAACGCGCACGATTGGTGCATCTCCCGCCAGCTTTGGTGGGGACAGAGGATTCCGGCGTACTATCTTCCTGACGGACAAATAGTTGTTGAAGAGACCGCCGAGAAGGCTCTTGCCGCCGCTCAGAAGATTGATCCGGCTCTTACAGCCGCTGACCTCAGGCAGGATGAAGATGTGCTCGACACATGGTTTTCCAGTTGGCTTTGGCCGATCTCCGTTTTTGATCCACAAAGGCCTGGACATCCCGAGCACAAGCCTAATAAGGACCTCTCTTACTATTATCCGACCAATGATCTTGTCACCGGGCCGGACATTATCTTCTTCTGGGTCGCCAGGATGATCATGGCCGGGGATGAGTTCATGAACGACATACCGTTCAGGAATGTCTATTTTACGGGAATCGTGCGTGACAAGCTCGGCAGAAAAATGTCCAAGACCCTTGGAAACTCTCCTGATCCCCTTGACCTTATCTCCAAGTACGGGGCCGATGCGGTCAGGATAGGAATGTTGCTTTGCTCTTCCGCCGGAAACGACATATTCTATGATGAGTCTCAGGTCGAGCAGGGCAGGAATTTCTGCAACAAGATCTGGAACTCATTCCGTCTGGTGCAAGGTTGGAGAGTTGACGGAGAACTTCAGCAAAGTGAGGTGAACAAATTGGCTGTCAATTGGTTTGAAAACAAATTAAACCAGACGATAGCGGCCGTGGAGGAACATTACTCCAGGTTCAGGATCTCCGATGCCCTGATGAGCATCTACAAGTTATTCTGGGATGAGTATTGCGCCTGGTACCTTGAGGCTGTCAAGCCGGCTTACGGTGATGGGGTAGACAAGGAGACGTATGACGCCACGATCATATTCTTTGAGAAGCTGCTTAGGATGATTCATCCAGTGATGCCGTTCATCACTGAGGAACTCTGGCAGTCGATGGCCGAGCGCAGGGAGGGGGAGACAATCATGTACCGGCCGACTCCTAAGGCAGGCTCTGTCGATGAAAAAGTTATCGAAGAGTTCGGAATCGCCCAGGAGGCTGTGAACGGAATCCGCGGGATCCGTCAGCAGAAGAACATTTCTCCGAAGGAAAGTCTGGCCTTGAAGTTTAAAGGCGATTTTCCTGTGAATATGCTTCCGGTGGTCACCAAACTTGCCAACATCTCCTCTGCCGGGAAAGTCGCGGATTTCGGTGACGCCGCCGGTGTCTCCATGCTTGTACGAACTGTTGAGCTCTTTGTTCCTCTTGACGGACTTGTGGATGTCGAGGAGGAGATCAAAAAGATCGAGACGGAGCTTGAGCATCAGCGCGGGTTCCTTGAGTCAGTCAGAAAGAAACTGTCCAACGAGAGTTTTGTCGCCCACGCGCCAGAAAAGGTCGTGGCGTTGGAACGCAAGAAGGAGGCCGACAGCCTTTCAAAGATTGAAAGTTACGAGAAGGCTCTTTCTTCATTGAAAAATAAATGATAAAACAGATTTGTTTTTATTGCTAACTTTTTTGTTATGGTATATTCGGACACGTCTTTTCCTGTCAGGTACTACGAAACTGACCAGATGGGAATCGTGCATCACTCGAATTACATCCGTTATTTCGAGTGCGCGAGAAACAACCTGATGATTGATTGCGGATATCCTATTGAGAAATGTGAGGAGGATGGAGTCACCATCCCCATCGTCTCGGTTGAATGCCGTTACAGGTTTCCTGCCAGGATGGGCGATGTGGTCCGCGCCGTGGCCATGATAGATGAGGTTCCGATGGCTAAACTTTACGTCAGGCAAGCCGTCTATAATCAGGATGGCGTGCTTTGCGTGGAGGGTAAGGTTTCCCTTGGCTTTTTGAACAAGGAGACAGGCCGTCCTGTCCGTTGTCCGGAAAAATTGGTCAGGGCGATCCAGGACCACATCAATGATAAATAATGTTGACAACACACTAATTAATTTAAATTATGTTTTTTATAGTTCCTTTGGGCGTAGTTGGTCCTTGGCAGATTGTGATCATCGCCCTTGTGATTATTCTCCTTTTCGGAGGCAAGAAAATTCCGGAGCTTATGAAAGGCCTCGGCAAAGGCGTAAGAAGCTTCAAAGATGGCATCAATGACGTAGAGAATCAGATCGGTGACATCGACAAGAATCTTAGCTCCTCTGCCAAGACACCGGACAAAATCGAGAAGATCGAGAAGAAATAATGGCGGCTGGAGAAGCTGAGATGTCCTTCTGGGACCATTTGGAAGTACTGAGGGGAACTTTGTTCCGCTCAGTGCTTGTCATTACAGTCGTCAGTGTCGTGGTCTTTTGCTTCAAGTCTTTGGTGTTTGATGACATCATCTTGGCTCCGACACGAAATGATTTCTTCATTTACAGATGGTTGCGGATGGGGAATATGCAGATGTCACTTGTCAATCTGGACATTTCCGCGCAGTTCTTCGTCCATCTCCGGGTAGCGTTCGAGCTTGGATTCATCCTGTCTTTCCCGTACATCTGTTTCGAGATCTGGAAATTCATAGCTCCCGCTCTCTACAGGAATGAAAAGCGGGCCGTAAGGGGGGCGTTCCTATCGGCATCGTTCCTGTTTTATCTCGGGTTGGTGATCGGCTATTATCTGATAGTGCCGATCTCGCTGAACTTTTTCATGGGTTACAAGATAAGCGATGAGGTGACGAACACAATCTCGCTGACATCCTACATCTCAACGTTCACTTCAACTGTGTTGGCCTTTGGGATTGTGTTTGAGTTTCCTATAGTTGTGGTGATCCTCTCAAAACTTGGTATTGTGACGAGAAATACCCTGATCAAATACCGCCGTCACGCAATCGTGGTCATACTTTGCATCGCCGCCATCATAACACCGGCGGATCCGATGTCGATGTTGATTGCGGCGGCTCCTCTTCTTATCCTTTATGAGGTCTGCGTCTTATGCTGCCGGCCCGCTCCACCGGAAGATGAGGATGAAAAAGAGGAGGCTGTGAAATGATTTCAATCAATGGATTGACAGTGGCCTACGGAGGCTACACATTGTTGGACAACATTGATTTCCACATCAGCGAGAAGGACAAGATCGGCCTTGTCGGAAAGAACGGGGCGGGGAAGTCCACGATCATGAAGTTGATCTGCGGGCTGCAGTCCCCGACCTCCGGCAGTATTGACAAGCCTAATGATCTCCGCATCGGTTACCTTCCTCAGATCATGGAGCATCACAAGGGCAGGACTGTTCTGGAGGAGACATTGACAGCTTTCGACCACATCACGGAGATCCAGTCCGAGTTGGACAGCGTCAATACCCGGCTCGCGGAAAGAACTGACTATGAATCTGAGGAGTATCTCTCTCTGATCAACCGTCTGAATGACCTGACAGACGCGATGTCCATGGCTCGGTCCGAGCCGCCGGAGGTGCTGGCGCAGAAAACCCTTCTGGGATTGGGGTTCAAGGACGAGGATTTCGGAAGAAGGACCGAGACGTTCAGCCAGGGGTGGAACATGCGCATCGAGCTGGCCAAGATTCTTCTGTCCGAACCTGACGTCCTGCTTTTGGACGAGCCTACGAACCACCTTGACATCGAGTCTATCGAGTGGCTTGAGGATTATCTAAAGAGTCATCGCGGTTCTTTGCTCCTCGTCTCGCATGACAGGCGCTTCCTTGACAATGTGACGAACCGCACAGTCGAGATCATGCTGGGGCATATTCATGACTATAAGGTTCCGTACAGCAAGTATGTTGAGCTGCGCAAGGAAAGGCTGGCCCAACAGACCGCCGCTTACGAGAACCAGCAGAGGATGATAGAGAAGACGGAGGATTTCATCAACCGTTTCCGTTACAAACCGACTAAGTCCAACCAGGTCCAGTCAAGGATTAAACAACTGGAAAAGCTTGAAAGAGTGGAGATTGACGAGACGGACAATGTCACACTGACTGTCAAGTTCCCGCCCGCTCCCCGTTCCGGAGACATAGTCTTCAAAGGGAAGGATCTTACAGTCGGCTATCCGGGAAAAGTTGTCTTCAGGGATGCTGAGATAGAGGTCAGGAGGGGAGAAAAAGTCGCTCTCATAGGACGCAACGGAGAGGGCAAGACGACTCTCATGCGCGTGATAATGGGTGAGTTGCAACCTATAGGCGGTGAGGCCAAGGTCGGCTACAATGTTTCCATTGGTTATTACGCACAGAATCAGGAAGACATATTGGATCCCAATCTAACCGTCTGGGAAACTCTTGACAACATAGCCGTCGGCGATGTCAGGAACAGGCTCCGCGACATTCTTGCCCAGTTCCTTTTCCGTGGGGAGGACATAGACAAGAAAGTCAGTGTTCTTTCCGGAGGGGAGCGTGCCCGCCTCGGCATGGCTAAGTTCATGCTCCAGCCGTACAATGTCCTGGCTCTTGACGAACCCACCAACCACATGGACATCAAGTCCAAGGATATTCTCAAACAGGCTTTGAAAGCTTACAATGGAACTTTGATTGTCGTGTCGCACGACCGTGATTTCCTTGATGGTCTGGTGGACAAGATGTACGAGTTCCGTGACGGAAGGGTAAAGGAACATGTCGGCAGTGTCCAGGAGTTCCTTGAGGAAAGAAAAATCGAGAATCTTCAGGAACTTGAGAGGAGGTTCTCTCCAAGCCAGGGGAGAGGCGTATCTGGCAGCGCACAACAAAGCAAGGAGAGTCCCGCCGATAAAAAGGAACAGGCCCAAAAAAGCTTTGAGCAAAGGAAGAATGATACCAAGGAAATCAGAAAGATTCGTCATAGGGTGGAGTTCCTTGAAAGCGAGATCGGCAGGGTGGAGGCCAAAATGAAGGGGATCGAGAAGATTCTTTCAGGCCCCGGCCCTGATGATGATGTAATGGAGCTGACAAGAACGTATCTGGAGGACAAGCGTGAACTGGACCAGAGGACAGCAGAGTGGGAATCCTTGATGGAGAAATTGGATGAATAGGTATAATTATTAATATGTCATGAATATCAAATCATTAATTCTGGCAATCACAGCTATTGTCTTTTTGTCCGCTCCAGCCGCGGCGCAAACCAGAACCGTTGAGCATGAATATTCGGAGTTTGACGCAATCTCTGTCTCAAGCGGGTTCAAGGTGACATTTGTGGAGCAGGATGGCTATAATGCTAAATTCAAGGTCAGTGACGCGCTTGAGGGTCACGTGCAGAGCTATGTCAAGGCAAGGACTCTTTACATAGGAATAGACGAGAAATCCGTTTCGAAAGAGGTCAAGAGAGATTTCAAAGGCAAGAATTCTGATGGACCTGTTCTTGAAGCTACGGTTTACATGCCGAAGCTTAACTCTATAACCCTCAGCGATGACTGTACGTTCTCAACAAAACATGTGCTGAATTCCGCTGATTTTCGCATGGACCTTACAGGCAGCTCAGCCGTTAATAATCTGAATGTCAACGCCGGGTCTGCTGTCATCTCAGCCGGCAGGAAAGCTAGACTGTCATCATCCAATGTCAAGGCTGACGTAATAACGGTCAATGGAGAAGGCAACGCGGACATTATCCTTGAATATACATGCAAAACCTTGAACGTGAATAACTCCGGATCAGCCGTGCTCGCCCTGAACGGCCAGACGGAAGATGCTTATGTCACAACATCCGGTGGCGCCAGGCTTTCACTTTCAGGAAAAGCCGCTAAACTCAATGTCTCAGGCAAGGGAGGCTCTTCGAAGATTGACGCTGCCACCTTGTCATCGGATGATGTCTCCGTTTCTCTCGATGGAGCTGAGTTGTCTGTGGCTCCGGCCAATAATCTTTCTCTGGATCTTGGCAAGGGCGCGAGTGTCACCTACTCCGGTGACCCTATGATCAAGATAGTAAAGATCCAGAATTCGACCGTTACTCGCGAATAGGTGATGTTTGTTCTTGATTCTCACTGCGATACCCCGACAATGATGATGCGGGGACTAAACATTGGGAAAGACAATGAAAGAGGGCAGGTTGATTTGCCGAAGCTCAAGGCTGGAGGAGTCGACGCGTCTTTTTTCGCGCTTTACATTCCTGCGGAAATGGAGCCGGATTCTGCCACGCGGCATGCCATGGAGATGATCGGCGGAGTCTGCGACCAAGTCGCGGCCAATCCGGACAGGGCTGCCTTGGCGCTTACACCGGAGGATGCTTTGGTCAATAAGTCCAAGGGGTTGATTTCCATATTCATAGGAATGGAAAACGGATCTCCGGTACAGAAGTCATTGCCTCTTCTTAGGATTTTTCACAGACTTGGGGTCAGATACATCACCTTGACGCATAATGGCGACAATGAGATCGCTGATTCAGCGGCCGGAGGGAGACGTTGGCACGGCTTGAGTCCGTTCGGTAGGGAAGTCATCGCGGAAATGAATCGCATCGGGATGATCATCGACATCGCCCACGCTTCGGATGAGACATTCTACGACGCTCTTGAATGTTCCCGCGCTCCGATAGTGTCCACACACTCTTGCTGCCGGGCGCTCGCCCATCATAGAAGGAACATGTCCGATGAGATGCTGCGCGCGCTTGCCGGTAAAGGGGGAGTGATCCAGATCAATTTCTATCCGGTGTTTCTTTCAGACTCCTTCGCGAGAACCTTGTCGGAATCCGGACTCGAGTCAAAGAGCTGGACAGAGCAGGATTGGATCAGCGATCCTTTCAACCCGGTGAAGGCGGCTGCCTGGCACGCCGTGCAGGACGAGCTGGCGGCTTTGCCCCGGCCTTCGTATAAGGATGTGGTGGATCATATTGATCACGCTGTGAAAGTGGCCGGAATTGAAAGTGTAGGCATAGGTAGCGATTTCGACGGGATCGAGGTGACTCCGGTCGGGCTCGAGAACATATCGAAGATCGGAGTGATTTTTGACGAGATGTCACGCCGCGGTTATTCCGATGACCAAATCGAAAAGATTGCGGGATTGAATTTCCTTAGAGTGTTCGAAGACGTGGTCACTCTGTCATCCAAGAAACCTTGAAATGTCTAAATCAATAAGGGTAACAAATATGTTAAACATAGAAACCTATTTGTTGCCCTTGTTGATATATTTTTAGTTACGGTCTTTTAGAATTGTTTGTCTGAGTTCATCGAGTGCCGCTGCCGCAAACCTGTCTATGTTTCTTTTCCTGTCATTCTTATAGACTTTTTTTATGGTTTTGGTTCCGTTAGGGCCGGAGACTCCTATCCAGACTGTGCCTACGGGGTTTCGCTCATCGCCTCCAGGGCCTGCCAGTCCTGTGGTCGAGACCGCGTAAGTGCTTCCAGTCAGTTTCCTGACTCCTTCTGCCATTGCGGCGGCAACTTCCGAACTTACCACCCCATAGTCATTGATTGTTTCCTCAGGCACCCTGAGCACCTTTTCCTTTACGGCGACCGCGTAGGATGTGACGGAGCCGAGATAATACTCGGAAGCTCCGGGAACGGAGGTCAGCAGAGAGGAGATCCTGCCTCCCGTGCATGATTCCGCGGCGCTGACTGTCTGTCCTGTGCCACGCAGCAATGTACCCACTGCATTCTCCAATGTGTCATCCTTGAAGGAATATATCATGTTACCAAGAATTGGACTCAGGCGGGCGAATTCACCGTCAATGCGCTTTTCCTCCTCCTCCCTGTCTCCGCCATAGATCGAGAGCCGCAGACGGACTCCGGTCAGGGGATTGGGAAGGTAGGCAAGATGCATGTCCGCCGGAAGGCCATCCTCCCAAGACGCTATTTTTCCGGAAAGCGCCGATTCGGCCAGACCAAAGACCATCACACATTTATGGAATATGTCAGTGAGCACGTAGTGCTCCTTGATGTCCTTTATCACGTCCGGAACCGCACCGAGAGCCTCGAACGGGACACCGGGAAGGGCATAGAGGGTGGCTGCGTGGCCGAACCGTTCCTCCGGAAAACGGAAAACCATGATCGGAGCGGTACCCAGATGATTGACAATCACCTCGCATGTGTCTGGGACAAGAGCCTGGGCCTTGTTTATCTCGAGGACATCAAGCCCTCTGGCATGAAGGATCTCATGGACAATTTTGAGCTGCCTGCTGTCCGTCACGTAACCTTTGCTTCCGGAAATCTCCGAAAGCGCGGCTTTGGTGATGTCGTCCTTGGTCGGGCCAAGGCCTCCGGTGGAGATTACTATCTCATTATGAAGAAGCTCATTTGTCAGGTTGCTGACAATTTCGTCATGGTCGTCTCCAAATGAGAGCATCCTTGTGACTTTCACGCCTGCTTCTTCCAGGGCGGCGGAAATGTTGGACGAGTTCGTGTCGATTATCTGGCCGATCAGGATCTCATCACCGATAGTACAGATTGAAGCGTTTGCCATCGTTATTTTGGGTGTTTTTATCCGATATTCTGGATTTTAAGTACTTGTTGATTTTTTTTACTATGGAAGGACCTTCATAGATAAGTCCTGTGTAGATCTCTATCAAGCTGGCCCCGGCGTCAAGCATCTTCTGAGCCTGTTCCGGTGTCATTATGCCTCCGACACCGATGACTGGAAGACGTCCGGATGTGAACTGATTGATATGCTTGACCATAGCCAGGCTTTTTTCGAACAGCGGGGCACCGGATAGACCTCCGTTTCCGATTTTCGCGATTGTCGCCGTGTCTGTCTTGAGCCCGTCACGCGATCTTGTCGTGTTCCCGGCCACGATGCCGTCTATGCCGGACTGCATGCAGTATTTAAGGATCTCATCAAGTTCCTCGGCCGGAATGTCAGGGGATACCTTGACAAGAATAGGCTTGTAGATGTCATAGCAGATCCGAAGATCCAGGATGGGATCAAGGATGTCCGACAGATAGGTGACGTCCTGAAGATTCTGAAGCCCGTGGACATTAGGGCATGAGACATTGATCGTGAACATGTCCACAAAGTCGTACATGTAGGAGAATGCCTTTTTGTAGTCGTCCACGGCCTCCTCGTCAGACGCGCTTGCACTGTTTTTTGCTATGCTTGCCGCTATGATTGTCCGGGGCGGATCCTTTTGTATATGCCGGATTGCGTTCTGAATGCCTTTGTTGTTGATTCCCATCCGGTTGATTATGGCCTGGTCCAGAGGCAGTCTGAAAAGACGGGGTTTGGGATTGCCTGGCTGGGCCTCCAGGGTGAGCGAGCCTATCTCAATAAAAGAGAAACCAAGCCAGGAGAGCTCATTGTAGAACTCGCCGTTTTTGTCCAGGCCGGCCGCAAGACCGACCGGTGACTGGAAATGGATCCCGAACAGATCTCTTGCCAGTGAAGGAGTCTTTCGGCGGAAGATCGACTTCATCACCTTTCCACCCAATGGGATCCGGCGCAGAAGCCTGAGAGATCTGAGGGTTAGTTCATGCGCTGTTTCTGGAGGCAGTTTGAACAAAAGTGGCCTTATGAGCTGTCTATACATATTTTGTATTTATCTAAACCAAGCCTCCCTAAAAAGATCGGGCGATTCCCACGCGAGGCTTGCGGCGGCAAATTTAGACAAAAACAGCAGAACACAGAAGCGTTTTGCCGATAAAGATGACATCAATCGATTTCTTTGAACGTACCGTTGTCGTAGAAAACCAGAATCCTCGAGATTCTTGGCTGGGCACGTTTGGATGCCGCAGGCGGGGCGGACTCCGTTACTGGCTTATTCCCAGCTGATTCTGCCTTTAATGAAGAGATCTCAGGTTCTTGTGGCTCGAAAAGCAGGCCATTTGATTCCCCTTGATTGGTGGATTGGGGATTCTCGCGCGGTTCTGGTGATCGTGGTTCCGATGAACTCTTGTACATTTTTCCTTTCCCTGCAATCAGCCAATCGAGGTTAAGATCCGGATAGCACTGTGACATGCTTAGGATAAAGTCGAACCCGGGTTTGTTCCTGCCCGCCAGAATATGAGATATGCTAGCCTTGGCCACACCTAATTTTTCCGCCAGTTGTGACTGAGTGATGTTCTCCGCATCCAAAAATTTCTGCAGTCTGTTGTTCATTACAAATGTGATTTGTTTACAAAAATAGCATAATAAGTTGTAAAAATCAACTATCGAGGCGATGTTACAAAAGTAAAACGGGGAGTCGAGTTGATGTAACTTGATTGAATATCTGTTTACGTAAGAACTAATAATCGCTTGATAATTATTTTTGTTGTCACTCAATATGGCGTTAATTACAGCGAGAGTCGCATCTTGGCCTGAAGTTTACTCCCTAAATATAAAACCAAACTATAGTAGATCAATACTAATTATCAGATATTCAGTAATTAAATCGGCGAGATACATTGTGATAAATCTATCTTATAATACAAAAGTGATTTGTTTCATATTCTTCCATGTGTTTTACATATTTAAACAAGTATTTAATATATGTAAACAGCACTTGGGGTTCGAGTGCCCCTGAGGTCAAATGTATTCTGAAATTTGATATTTCTTATACTTAGGTTAACTTTGCATGAAATTTTAAAATCTCGATGAGATGATACCTTCTGTTAAAATAGAGGACTACAACTACACTCTACCGGACGAGCGGATCGCAAAGTATCCGCTTTCCGAGCGTGATGCGTCAAAGCTCCTCCGCTACAGGGATGGCAAGGTTGATGAGTTCATATTCAAGGAAATTCCTTCACTTCTGCCTTCCGGCGCGATTATGGTGTTCAATGACACTAAGGTTGTGCCGGCGAGGCTGCGTTTCCAGCGTGAGACGGGAGCGCACATCGAGATATTCTGCCTTGAGCCTGTCAATCCTCCTGAATACAACACGGCATTCGCCTCCACGGCGCTTTGCCGTTGGAAGTGTGTGATAGGCAACGCAAAGCGCTGGAAGAATGACGTGCTTTCTTTATATAATCCGGACGGGAACGGGATGATCACCGCTATGGACTTGAAAGCCAGTCTGGTGGATCGTAACGGAGAGACAGGTGTCGTGGAGTTTTCATGGAAGGATGGCAATCCTTTCTCCCGCGTCCTCGAGTTGTGCGGCACCGTTCCGATCCCACCGTACTTGAACAGAGAAACTGAATCTATCGACGCGGAGCGCTACCAGACTCTGTACGCGCGCATCCGAGGCTCAGTCGCCGCGCCTACCGCAGGACTGCATTTCACCAAGGCCGTGTTGGACGCGATCGCGGCCAAGGGCATTGACTGCGGGAATGTCTGCCTCCATGTCGGAGCCGGAACCTTTCTTCCAGTCAAAAGCTCGGACGTTGCGGATCACCCGATGCACAGGGAGCCGTTCGTGGTCAGGCTTGATCTTCTGAAGCGCATACGCGCCAATAAAGGAAAATTGATCGCGGTCGGAACGACATCCGTCCGTACCTTGGAGTCTTTGTACTATGTGGGAGTAAGCTGCATCGAGAAAGGCATGCCTGAGGATGTTGGCCAATGGGCGCCATATGAGCGAGAGTACTCATATTCAACTGAAGAGTCTCTTGACGCTCTGATCGCTTATTTGGAGGGCAAAGGACTGGATGAGCTCAAAGTCGGCACAAGGATCATTATTGTGCCGGGTTTCCGTTTCAGGCTGGTGGATATCTTGATCACAAATTTCCATCAACCTGAAAGCACTCTGATTCTGTTGGTTTCCGCGTTTGTTGGAGGGGACTGGAAGGCCATTTATGATTATGCGCTCGGACACGGCTTCCGTTTCCTCAGCTACGGAGACAGTTCGCTTCTTTTCCGGAGAGAATCGCAGGTTGTGTAGTTATTGTGTTATAGAACCCATTGCGGATTATAAGCAAATTGCTTACTTTTGCATAGATAACAAATGATTGGTTTATTATGGCTGATTCATCTGAATTTGAGAGCATCTGTCCTTATAATGATGCCGAAGCGGTTGAGGCCCTGAACAAGGTCGCCAACCATCCCGCTGTACTAGCGATTTCCGAATATCTTTTCCCCGACGAGCCGATAACCTATCTTCGGAACGCCCTGAAAGGTGTCCACAGCATTGATGAGTTTCAGGAGATTGTGATGAACAAGGCAGTGACCTGGGTCATGGACAATACAATACACAATTTCTCCTACGATGGCATAAGCTACATCAAAGAGCTCAAAGGCAAGTTCTTGGCCATGTCCAACCACAGGGACATCATTCTAGATCCGGCCATAACCCAGCTGGTCCTGTTCAGGAACGGTATTCCGATGACAGAGATCTGCGTTGGTGACAATCTCATCAAGCAGAGCAAGACGGTCGAATACCTTCTCCGCTCCAACAGGATGATACGGGTGATCCGTGGCATCTCCGCCAGGGAGTTGTACCTGTCGTCACAGGTTCTGTCCAAGTACATCCGCCAGACAATCACTTCCGGTAAATCCTCTATCTGGCTGGCCCAGAGGCAGGGGCGGACTAAAGATGGAATCGACACCACAGAGCAGGGACTGCTTAAGATGCTCGACATGAGCGGTACTAAGTCATTTAAGGAGAATTTCTCCGAGCTGAACATTGTGCCTCTCAGCATCTCTTATGAATATGAGCCGTGCGACATCCGTAAAGCGCGCGAGATCCTTATTTCCAGGACCCAGAAATACGTCAAGACCCGAACTGAGGACATGCACAGCATAGTGATCGGAATCCGCCAGCAGAAAGGCAATGTCCACTTGAATTTCGGTCTGCCTTTGTCTCCTGAGGAGATCGAGCTGGCTTCCCGTTGCGACAAGAACGACCGTTATCAGGCCATCCGGCATGCGATTGACAAGAGGATCATTGCCGGATACCAATTATGGAAGACTAACTACATCGCCTACGATCTTGTCAATCACAGTTACAAGTACGCGGAGTTGTACACTCCGGAGGATGTGGAAAAATTTACAGAGTACACCGAGCATAAACTTGACAAAGTTGAGCGCAGGCTCAACCGCGCGGAGCTGAAGGACATCTTCCTTCGAATTTATTCCAATCCTGTCGTGTCCAAGGAGCGACTTGTCTCAGGAGAGCCTCTAAGGTACGAATGAAGCTGTTTTGTAAATAGTAAAACAAAATAGTTTCTATTGTTAACATTTGTGTTATTCCTATTTTTTGGCATTTTAAGGAATCAGCATATACAGCAAAGACACAGGTTTCTCAATTTTAGTAAACGCGCAATAATTGAGAAACCTGTGTCTTTTTTTAGAGCCTGTTGAAGGCTGTGAGATGATTTAGAACAGTCTGTCCACGCTGGCTATGACTTCCTCCGAGGAAAGCTCCGTGCTGAGGATCAGGTCAGGCTGCTTAAGCTCGAAGCCCTTGCTGGTGGCGTTGAGCATGCCCGCGCCTGTGATGTTGAGCATGACCGTCTCATTTTTCTTGACAGAACCATCCTCCAGAGCCTTCTTCAATGCCGCAACAGCGGTGGCAGCCGCAGGGAAAATGTCATAGCCTTCCTTGTTGAAGAACTGAAGCATCCAGTAGACTATGTCGTCGTTTGTCACCTTGAAGAAATCCCCGTTGGATTCCTTAAGAGTGTCGAACAGGCCGCCGGCAAGGCTGTAAGGTGGCTTTCTGTTGGAAAGCACCTTGGCGAGAATCACCTCGGAGTCCTTTCTGGACTCTTCCGGGGTGATCGGAACGAGATCCCTCGAACCGGCTTTCCATGAGTCGTACATTAAGGTGAACGGCGCGTTCTGGGAACAGTACACCCTCATCTTGTTCTCACCGAAGCGTCCGTCCTTGGCAAGCCTGCATGCGTTCTCCCAGGCCGCGATCGCGCCTGTTCCGCTGCCTACAGCCTGGAAATAAGCGTCAGGAATCCTTCCGATGACTTCAACCGCACTCAGCAGCGTGGTGCCCATGCCGTCTCTTCTTGCGACATTCTTGGCGCCTCCCTCGGCAAGATAGCGTGGGTCCTTGCATAGCTTTTCTCCAAGGGCTATGGCATCGTAATAGTCGGTCCCGTTAGGTGTGGCGATCACCTTGACGCATGGCTTGAGCCTTTTGAGGAACCACAGGTCGCTGATGTTGTCATTGGGGATACAGATGACTATAGGAATGTCGTTGTCCGAGCAGACGCGGGCGAAAGCCCTTGCGGTGTTGCCGGCTGACTGGACAACAAGGATGCGCTTGTCGTTTTTCGGCAGCCTTGCGCAGACGGAGAACGCCTCCGTCTCCTTGAAGGAGCATGTCTCCATCTTGGCGCCACGCTTGGGGACGTACCCTGACAGGGTTATGAACAGATTGTCCATTCCGAGAAGTTCTGCCAGACCCTTGCTCTTATAGGTGACCGGGGCATGGGAATTCTTCAACGTCCTGTTGACTGGAAGCCATTCGGCGTATCTGTAAAGCCCCTTTAGGTCCTCGCGAGGGCTGAACTTCTCATTCTCATACACGGCCCGCACCAATGACGGCGCGCCAGCCTCCGGATCCGCCAGAGTCCAGCCGGCATCCTGAAAAACCTTTCCCGTGCCGACGTTCATTAGCTGGTAATTTGTTGGTTTGAATTTCATCGGTATTATGTGTTGAAATATTCATTAAAGATTTTTAATAAGCCATGCCATGTAGCCTGCGAAGCATGCGATGAATGCCAGGCCCTCAATCCTGTCCAGTTTTCTTCCCTTGCCGGTGAATGCGCTGATCCAGATGAGAATGGCGCCAAGAAGCAGTATGCCGAGGTCCACAAAGGTCATGTTGGCGAATGAAAGTCCTGACGGTGAACCAGGAAGCGGTCTATAGACAAGGGCCGACGCTCCAAGGATCAGTAGTATGTTGCAGATGTTTGAGCCCAGGATGTTTCCAAGCGCGAGCTGTCCCTTTTTCTTCACGGCGGCCACGACACATGTGACGAGTTCGGGCATGGAGGTGCCGCCTGCGAGGATTGTCACCGCTATGAATTTGTCACTGATGTTGAGCCTGCGGGCTATGTCTGTAGCGCTGTCTACGAATATGTCGCCTCCGAAAATCAGCGCGGCCAAGCCTGCCAAGACCATCAGCGCGGCAATCCAAAGTTTTCTGTCATCTTTTTCCGCCGTTTCTGCCTCATCCGACTTACCAGACTTGAAGGACCAGAACATGTAGGCAGCGAAAAGTGTCAGGAACACAATGCCATCCATTCTGGATAACGTGTTGTCCTTGCCGATTCCGAAAAGGGTGGCATGCATTCCGAGAACAATGAGGATGACACTGACAATTATGTTGATCGGAATGTCGATCCGGACGTTTTCCCTTGTCATGCCCAAAGGCCTTACCAGGGCTGTGAATCCGAGAATGAAAAGTGCGTTGAATATGTTGGAGCCTACGATGTTGCCGACAGCGATGTCGGCGTTGCCTTTCAGGGCTCCGGCAAGGCTTACAACGAGTTCGGGTGAGGACGTGCCTATTCCCACGATGGTCAGGCCGATGACAAACTCGCTCAGACCAGCCTTTCTCGCCACGGATGTGGAGCCGTCGACAAGCCAGTCTGCCCCGAGGACGACCATCGCGAGCCCTGCGATCAAGATAAGAATTTCAGTAATCATTCTCTATGAGATTAACAAACCGCAAATTTAATGAAAAAATAGTAAAATATGTTACTTTTTTGAGTAGTACTTGGGCCAGCACGCGGCAAGGTAAGCCTTAAGCCTGTCTTCCTGAGGATTCTGGGCGGGCTCATAGAACACTGTGCCCTCCAGTCCGGATGGCATGAACTCCAAGTCGGTGAAATGCCCGGGATAGTCATGGGCATACTTGTAGCCATCAGCGTAGCCAAGTTCCTCCATGAGTTTTGTCGGGGCATTCCTCAGGTAGAGAGGGACAATTGGAGCCTTGTTTGAATTGACTTCCGCAATGGCTTTGTTAATAGCCATGTATGCTGCGTTGCTCTTTGGGGAGCTTGCCAGGTAGATTGTTACTTCTGAAAGCGGTATCCTGGCTTCAGGCATGCCGATTTGATGGACTATCCGGAAACAGGACTCGGCAAGCAGCAATGCGTTCGGGTTGGCAAGACCCACATCCTCCGCCGCCGAGATGCAGAGCCTTCTTGCAATGAAAAGCGGGTCCTCTCCGCCGTCCAGCATTCTTGCCAGATAGTAGACCGCTGCGTTTGGATCTGATCCGCGGATTGATTTTATGAAAGCCGAGATTATGTCGTAGTGCATCTCGCCGTTCTTGTCGTAAATAGCGGCGTTCTCTTGGATGCAGCCGGTAACCTTGTCATTGTCAATGACTATGGTTGATTCATTCCCTGAGAATGAATCGACCACCAGCTCAAGCACATTAAGCAGCTTTCTTCCGTCTCCTCCACTGTAACGGAAAAGTGCCTCTCTTTCCTTGATCTCTATGTCCTTCTCCTTAAGGAGCACGTCGTTCCTAAGCGCCCTGTCGAGCAGCGCCTGTAGATCTTCGACATCCAATGATTTGAGCACGAAGACCTGGCATCGTGACAGCAGGGGAGTTATCACCTCGAAAGAAGGATTCTCGGTCGTGGCTCCTATCAAGACAATCGTGCCGTTCTCCACAGCGCCGAGGAGAGCGTCCTGCTGGGCTTTGTTGAAGCGGTGGATCTCATCGATGAAGAGTATAGGCGCGGCGCCGCTGGAGAACACAGATGCGCTTTTGGCCTTGTCTATCACATCGCGCACATCTTTCACTCCGGAGCTGACCGCGGACAGGGTGTAGAAGTCGCGCGACAGGGAGTGCGCGATTATTCCTGCGAGTGTGGTTTTCCCGACTCCCGGCGGGCCCCAAAGAATGAACGAAGACAGGTTGCAGTTCTCGATCATCTTCCTTAGGATGCAACCTTCGCCTATGAGGTGCCTTTGTCCGACATATTCGGAAAGGCTCTTGGGTCTCATTCTCTCCGGCAGCGGAGGGAGCATTTTACTTTGTCCAGTATTTTGGTGGTTATCCGACATATTACAATTAAATAATTTTAATATAATGCATAAAACAACATTGTTAAATTAGGTAACACTTATGTTAATCCTAAATGCCATCCTTTTTTGTTGTTACCAGGACGCAAATTTAAGAAAAAGCGGAATAAGTTTCGTAAATTTGTCGTTCACATGTCCGGCCGTCGCTAAGAGGATTGGTACATGATACAACAGAATATAATAGAGTATATGATGAGACTATCAGAAAGAATCCGTTTTGTTGGTGTGAATGACCATCAGACCAAACTTTTCGAGCGGCAATGGCCGCTTCCCTTTGGCGTCAGCTACAACTCGTATCTTGTCATTGGAGAGAAGATAGCCTTGATAGACACCGCTGCCGCCGCGTTTAAGGACGATTTCCTTTCAAACATCAAGTCAGAGATAGGGGACAGGAACATCGACTACCTCATAGTCAATCACATGGAGCCAGACCATAGTGCCCTTCAGGGCGTTGTTAGAAGGGAATATCCAGATTGCGTGATTGTGGCGGATGCCAAGGCCGTGCCAATGATTGAAGGGTATCAGGGGCTTACCGACAGAATTAAGGTGATCAATGAAGGTGAATCCATTTCCTTGGGGAACGTAACGCTTCAATTTTTCATGATTCCCATGGTCCACTGGCCTGAGACGATGGCCACCTGGTGCCCGGAGGAGAAGGCGTTGTTCAGTGGTGACGCCTTCGGCACGTTTAAGGCTTTTCCTGAATGTGTCACTGACTCGCGACCCGGAATATTCAATGAATATGAGGATGAGATGACAAGGTATTATTCGAACATAGTCGGGAAATACGCCGCTCCGGTGCAGGCCGCGCTCAGAAAGCTGGGCGGCTTGGAAATCGGACGGATCTGCAGCACCCACGGACCGGTGTGGGAGAGAAACATTCCGCAGGTTGTCTCTTTGTACGGCAAACTCAGCCGTTACGAGCCTCTTGAACATGGAGTATGCCTGGCTTACGGTTCGATGTACGGCAACACTGAGAAAGCGGCTCTGGCGTTGGCTGAGTCCCTGAGGAATCGTGGCATTCCATTCACGCTCCACAATCTTAATGAGGAAAGCTATTCATTCGCTTTGCGTGACGTGTTCAGGTATGACACCCTGATGTTTGGATCACCGACCTATAATAATGGAATATTTCCGCCTGTCCGTCAGCTCATGGAGGCTGTCTGCGACCGATTGGTCAAGAACCGTCGTTTTTTTGCCTTTGGTTCGTTCACTTGGGCAGCCGCCAGCGTCAGGTTGCTTAATGAGATGGCGACGGCTGCAGGATTTGAGATTCTCGGTGACGGTGTGACATTCAAACAAGGGTTCGCACCGGAGAAATTCGACTCAGAATCAATAGTGTCCCTTGTTTAGAGACAACCTGCCACCTTTGTTATACAATTTGGATTATGTTAACTTGGAGGCATACCAAACACTTCCCTCTATGATTTTACAACTACTGACGCTGATCGGAGCCCTGGCCCTCTTTGTGTTCGGTCTTGAGATGCTCAGCTCCGGAATCCAGAAATATTGCGGCGACCGGCTCAGGCGCTTCGAGAAATGGATGACATCCGACAATCCTTTGAAGCAGGTTCTGTCCGGCGCCGGAATCACGGCGGTCGTCCAATCCTCCAGCGCGGCGACAATCCTTGTGGCAAGTCTGGTGGGAGTCTCTACCCTGTCGCTTGTGCAAGGCATCCGCGTGATAATGGGAGCCAACATTGGAACCACAGTAACCGCTTGGATCATAGCGGCTACTGGGTTCAGGCTTGACATTGCGGCCTTTGCGTTTGTCATGCTCGGAGCGGGCTTTGCCATGACATTGGCGAATAAGTCTCCTGTAAGAAATGCCGGCCAGGCTGTCATGGGACTTTCTCTTGTTTTTGTGGGGCTTATCTACATAAAGTCCTCCATACCTCCTGCCGTGTCCGCCCCCGAGCTGTACTCATTCGTTTCGGCACTTGCTTCACACGGGTTCCGTTCAGTCTTGATTTTCATCCTTATAGGCATCACCGTAACGTTTGTTCTTCAATCATCCAGCGCTACGGTTGTTCTGACCATGGTGCTCGCCTACTTTGGCTGGATTCCGTTCAGCATGGCCGCCGCCATGGTTCTTGGCGATAACATCGGCACGACAATCAGCGCCAACATCGCTGCCAGAGACGCGGGAGTACAGGCCAGAAGGGCTGCCCTTGCCCACACTGTTTTCAATGTGTGTGGTGTTGTTTTCGTCTTGGTGTTCTTCAACATATTCATTAAGATCAACTTATGGATAGCCTCTCTCTTTGGGTTTGATGCGGCCATGACTGATGTCTTGGGAATCGCAAGCGTCCACACGCTTTTCAACACCATTGCGACTCTGGTTTTGGTCTGGTTCTGCAGGCCTTTCTCGGTGTTGCTCACAAAATGGATAAAGGAGCCGGAACCGCAGAAGGGCGACTTCAACCTGAAGTACATCGGCAGCGGCAGGATAATAGGAACTCCGTCCATCTCGATTGAGCAGGCATACAAAGAGTCCGTCAATTTCGCCGTCAACGCACACGATGGCTTCCGGTACGTCAAGCCGGCCATCGGTGAGAAGGATCCCGACAAGTTCGAGGAATACAGAGAAAAACTTGTCAAATGCGAGGAAGTGACAGACAGGTTCGAGTACGAGATAGCTGCTTTTCTTAACGGACTCACCACTGAGTCTTTGAATGATCACGAAGCAAGTGAGGTAAAAGTTATCTATAGGATAATAAGCGAGTTGGAGAGCCTGGGGGACAGTTGCGAGAACATCAGCCGCCTGCTTGCCAGACTTCATGTCCATAAACTTGAGTTTGACGAGGAAATGATAGGCAAGCTGAACCTGCTGATCGACTTGGTCGACAGGGCCTTCGCTGTGATGATCTCAAACATGCAGCTTGCCTCCGAGGGTGATCTCAAGGACATAGGCAATGCCTACAGCGCCGAGGACATCATAAACAAGACCAGGGACACTCTTCGTGACGAGGGCATTCTCCAGATAGAGAAAAGATCGGATAAGTTTCTGGCCATCAATTACTATCTGGATCTCTTGGCGGAACTTGAGGCCATGGGGGATTTCATGATCAACGTTTCCCAGGCTCTGTTCCATGAATTTGACGATTAATCCAACAACGCCTGTTTTGGCTGATTGAGAATAATTATGGGAAGAAAAAAAGTTGATCTCCTTCTGGAGAACATTACTATCGAGGCCTGCGCCGCGGAGGGCAAGGCGCTTACGCATTGGAACGGAGTTGTTGTGTTCGTGCCCTTCGCCGTTCCGGGAGATGTCGTTGACATACGTGTCACAAAGAAGAGCAAGAATTATTACGAGGGTTTCATAGAGAGGATAGTGACACCCTCAAAAGACAGGCTGGATCCTTTCTGTGAGCATTTCGGAGTCTGCGGAGGGTGCAAGTGGCAGCCTCTCCCCTATCGGATGCAGCTTGAGGCTAAACGTCAACAGGTTTATGACCAACTGGTCCGCATAGGTCATTTGCAAGTCCCTGAAATACGTCAGACAATTCCGTCCGACAAGACTCAATACTATCGTAACAAGTTGGAATTCACCTTCTCGTCAAGGCGGTGGCTGCTAAAGGGCGAGGACATTGGCAATGTGCCCGAGAATGACAGAATGGGGCTGGGGTTCCATGTCGGGAAGTTCTTCGACAAGGTTCTGGACATCAAGCATTGCTACCTCCAGAAGGATCCCTCAAATGACATAAGGCTGTTCGTAAAGGAGTATGCCGTCCGGAATGGGCTGGATTTCTTCGACATTCGTCCGAACGTCGGCTATGTCAGGAACATGTTCATCAGGACCACTGACACGGGCGACTTGATGGTGATCATGTGTTACTTCTACGAGAACCGTGAGGATCGGGAGAAAATGCTTGACGCCATAGCTGAGGCGTTCCCTCAGATCACTTCGCTTTACTACATCATCAACAATAAGTTGAATGATTCAATCGGCGATCAGGAGTGCATCCTTTACAAAGGTGAGCCGACCATCCGTGAGACAATGGAGGGCCTGACTTTCCGCATAGGTCCCAAGTCGTTCTACCAGACAAATTCCGGGCAGGCGTACAAACTTTACTCTGTCGCAAGGGATTTCGCCGGGCTGACCGGCAACGAGATTGTCTATGACCTTTACACCGGAACCGGCACGATCGCGCAGTTTGTCTCCGGAAAGGCCGCGAAAGTGATTGGCATTGAATATGTCCCTGAGGCTATCGAGGACGCGAAAGTGAACGCTGCCGGAAACGGCATCACTAACTGTGAGTTCTTTGCCGGTGACATGAAGGATGTGCTGAGCCGTGATTTCATCCGGAGGCATGGCCAACCTGATGTGATCATTCTCGACCCTCCAAGGGCCGGCATTCATCACGATGTCGCGAAGGTCATTCTTGAGGCCTCCCCTGCCCGCATTGTCTATGTAAGCTGCAATCCGGCCTCGCAGGCCCGAGATCTGGCTATCTTCGCCGAGAAGTACGAAATCACCGCTGTTCAGCCGGTAGACATGTTTCCTCACACCCAACACGTCGAGAACGTCTGCGCCTTGAGGCTGAGGTCGTCAGAACGGATACCCGACACCGAAATGGAGTGAGTACCCTTCTTTCTTCAGCCATTGGGACGGAGCGCGCCAACGGGCCTTATCCAGAGAGGGGTCATAGACTTTCATGCCCATGTCCAGGCGGAGAATCAGGAAGCTGAGGTCAACGCGGAGCCCCAGACCCCAGTCCGCGGCCAGGCTCGAGGCTAGATCCCTAAGGGCAAAATGGGTCTGGACACCATTATCGTTCTCGGTTTCCTTAAGTGTCCAGATGTTGCCGACATCCACGAACAACGCGCCGCGTAGTTTCCAGAACATCGGAAACCTGTACTCCAGGTTTGCCTCAAGCTTGACGTCTCCGGTCTGGCTCGGGATAACAAACGTAGTGTCGGTCTTGGACTTGCCAGGTCCAAGGGCACGCGCCTGCCAGCCCCGCATACTGTTGGCTCCACCGCTGTAGAACTGCTTCTCGAAAGGGAGAGTGGATGAGTTGCCATAGGCATAGCCGACTCCGCCAAGGAGACGCATCGCAAGGGCCTGGCTGTCGTTCTTGCCGAATATCAGGGTCTTTCCGAGTGTCAGTTCCGTGCGGATGTATTGGGAGTAGGGTGTGTTCCAGACAAGCCTTGAGCCATACTCGTCCCTCTCCATCGTGCCGTTGAGCAGACTGAGCGCATTGCCGGACGCATCGAGCTGCAGGCGGGCATATTCGTAAGTCTCCTTCGGCACCAAGGCTGTGCTGGTCGCGTAGTAGGCCACTAGACCGGAGCCGACGTCAAAGTGATTCTGGTAGGCGTCTCGCATGAATGGATTCCCGACAAGTGTCTTATAGAAGTTTTGGTCCAGGTTGGCCAGTCTTACTATCTTGGCTTGAATCGGATAGAATTGGTAGAAGAATTTACCGTTCCTTAGAGAGCCGGAATAACCGAATGAGGTTGAGATCATGTTTCTCGTGTACTCCGGGCGGTTTTGGTAATTGTACGACATGTTGATCTCCGTGCGTGGTACCGAAGGCCCGTGGAACATGGAGTTGGGAAGCCCCAGAAATTCCGGGAAGCTCAGCCCGGCCGAGACACCGAATTCATTGGACTTGACATTCTTGTCGTCATACTTGAACTGAAAGTTTCCGAGGAATCCAAGATTCAGCCACTGCCCTCCATGGAACAGGTTCTTGTGGTAATAGCTAAGCTGAGGTGAGATGCCGATCAGCCCTGTTGAGTTGGTAGACCCCTCCAGATTCACCTTGAAGCCCTGCATCCTGGAACGCGTGAGGCTTATGTCGCAGTCGACTGTAGCCGTGTCCCTTGGATTAAGTGAGATGTTGACCCCGCTGAAGAGCTTCAGTGCCGAGAACCTTGTGTACGTGGTGTTCACATCGTCCTCATCATACATTTCCCCTGGACGGAGAGTGCATAGGTTCCGCAGCACTTTCTCATTGAAAGCCAAGTCGCTGTCATAGGAGATTGTCACATCTCCAAGAAAATACTTCCGGTGCGGACGGGCATATTCGGGTGTTTGGTTTCTGGTGTAGTTCCTTACTGACATCAGCAGGTCGGCTGTGTCAGCGGAGTGGAGTGTGTCCGCCTCGAAGTAGAAATAGTTCTTGGTAAAGCCGAAGTAACCTTTACGCCTGAGGACAGAGGCGTTGCGCTCGGTTTCTTTTTCAAGCGCGTCCTCTGACAGATAATCCCCTGGTTTTATGGAGATAAGAGCCGTGTCCGCCATAAAGTCCTCCTTGAACTCTCCTTCAGGAACGGAGTAGGTTATGCTCCCGATTCTGAATCTTTTCCCTAATGTGACTGAATATGTGACATGAACCTTTTTCCCTTTGACGACGGTATGGCCCCGCACGTCCGAGCCGTAGTAGCCGAGGTACTCAAGATGCCTCTTTATGTTCTCTACGGAAGCCTCCACCTGTGATGGCCGGTAAACAACGGGGGCCGTGCCTATCTTCCTGATGAATTTGTTGACGGTCTTGTCCGGATTCCTTCCTGACCAATTGTAAAGGTTCAGGAATGGGTTCCAGCCGAATACTATGTAGGAATTAGGCTTCTGCTTTATGTAGGATTCGATTCTTTTGGTGTTGAACTTGCTGTCATTGCAGACTTTCACCTTGTTTGAGGCAAGGCGGTACTGCCCGTCCTCCAGGACACGCGTCGTGCTGCATGAGCTGCAGAGCACGGCGGCTGTGGCCACGGCGGCCATCAAGGAGAGTAAGGAGGATTTTGCCATAATATTCTACAAAAATAACAACCCTTTCTGATTTTTCTTCAAATTTGGGTCAAAATATTAATTTTCGTACCTATCTTTGCACGCCGAAGCCGATAGCACGTCCATGCCGGCACATTAATATTTTGTCAAACTTTAATAGGTTTACAGTTTTTTAGGATGAAGAACAAGTACATCGACCTTGTGGATCAGACCTTCGATTTCCCACAGGACGAATTCAGGGTTGAAGACGGCAATCTTTTCGTCAATGACATTGACATGATGGGAATCATAAAGGAATACGGCACGCCCCTGAAACTCACTTATCTCCCGAAGATCACCTCTCAGATCCAAAGGGCCAAGCGAATGTTCCGGAACGCGATGTCAAAGGTCAGCTATGAGGGTGACCACCACTATTGCTACTGTACGAAGAGTTCCCAGTTCAAGTTTGTCATAGAGCAGGCGCTCAAGAGCGATGTCCACCTGGAGACATCCTCTGCCTACGACCTTGACCTCATCCGAAAGCTTGAGTCCGACAAGCTGGTGGACAAGAACTTGATCGTCATCTGCAACGGCTTCAAGAGACCACAGTACATCCAGAACATCGCAACGATGCTCAACGAGGGCTGGCATAACATAATCCCTGTCCTGGACAACAAAAATGAGCTGGAGGACCTTGATGACCTTATCGAGGTCCCTGCCCAACTTGGCATCCGGATCGCCTCTGAGGAGGAGCCTTCGTTCGATTTCTATACTTCCCGCTTGGGAATCAGGTACTCGGACATCATCCCGTTCTACCGGAACGGCATCAGCAAGAACCCCAAGTTCAAATTGAAGATGCTGCATTTCTTCATCAACACCGGCATCAGGGACACTTCATATTACTGGAACGAGCTCGCGCGCTGTCTGAACCTCTACTGCGACCTCAAGCAGATCTGTCCGGATCTTGATTCTCTGAACATCGGCGGCGGCCTTCCTATAAAGACATCGCTTGCAGTGGATTACGACTACAAGTACATGATCGAGGAGATTGTCTACCAGATAAAGTCGGTGTGCGACGCGCATGGGGTGCAGGTTCCTGACATCTACACCGAGTTCGGCAACTTCACCGTGGGCGAGAGCGGAGCGACAATATTCAAAATCCTGGATGTAAAGCAGCAGAACGACCGCGAGTGCTGGTACATGATAGACAATTCCTTTATGACAAGCCTTCCTGACACCTGGGGCCTTCACCAGAGGTTCATTCTCTTCCCAATCAACAAATGGAACGAGGAATACCACCGTGTTTTTCTGGGCGGCCTGACCTGCGACAGCAAGGACTTCTACAATTCCGAGGCCCACTCAAACGCGATCTTCCTTCCTGTGATGAAGAGCAGGAGAGACCCGCTTTACATAGGTTTCTTTCACACCGGGGCTTATCAGGAAGCCATTTCGGGATACGGTGGAGTCAAGCATTGTCTTCAGCCCTCACCAAAGCACATCCTGATTGACAAGGACAAGGAAGGGAGGATCACCACAAAGGTGTTCGCGCCTGAGCAGAGTTCCGAGTCGATGCTTAAGATTCTCGGATTCTAAGCAATGTCATCGTCTGTGTCACATAATGAGGTAAAACTGGTCAAGTCTTTGGCACAAAAGAAGTTTCGTGACGAGAGCGGACTTTTTCTGGTTGAAGGCGAGAAGATGGTTGCCGAGGCTTTGGCCTCTTCTTTTTCAGTTGAGAAAGTCTATAGGCGACTTCAGGTCGGTGAAGCCGCGATGGCAAGGCTGAGCCTGCTTTCCTCTCCATCTCCGGCCCTGGCGATTGTCAGAAAACCGGCGGACATAGAGCTTGACGATTTTAGTGGCTTCCCACGAAGAGGACTTTTCCTGGCTCTTGACGGAATCAGGGATCCAGGCAATCTTGGCACTATCATCCGCACCGCGGACTGGTTCGGTCTCGATGCTGTTTTCGCCTCGAAAGACACAGTAGACATCTTCAGTCCAAAGGTTGTGCAGTCAACGATGGGTGCCATCTTCAGGGTGAGATTCCATTATTGCGACATCCTCGGGCTTTGCAGGGCAGCGGTCTCGGCAAAAGGCAGAGTGTACGGGACCTTCCTTGACGGTGAGGACATGTACGCCTGTGATCTGTCCACCGGATCGGACTCGCCGTCGGTCATCGTTGTCGGGAATGAATCCAACGGAGTTTCCAAAGAAGTTGGCGGGGTTGTCACCGACAGGCTTCTCATTCCCTCCTGGCCAAGGAATGAAAGAGGGTCCGAGTCCCTGAACGCGGCTGTCGCTACGGCCATAACAATCGCGGAGTTCCGGCGCCGGGCGGCGGCAGGACATTGAATATTCATGAATTTTCCGTAATTTCGCGATGTTTGCAAAAACTGGCAAGAATGAACGAAGAGTCCTTGATGCGCTCCAGAATCCGGAAGATTCTGATGATTTGCAGCAACTATGACGCTTTCGCCCTTGAGGAGGACGGACGCATTGAGAATCAGGTGAAAAACGAATACCGTGAGCTTAACCTGAGCAATCCTCCTAAATTCATCTGGGCCAACTCATCGGCCCAGGCTAAGGGAATAATCGGCTCCGAAGAGGAGATCGACATGATCATCTGCATGTACAATGAGCAGGACAAGGAGATCTTCCCTTTCGCGTCCATGCTGAAGGAGGAAGGACGCGGGATTCCATTCATACTTCTGATCCATTACTCCAAGGCGGTAAGGCAGAGGGTGTTGGAGTCACCTCATCCCGGGGTTGACTTCGTGTTCAGCTGGCACGGCAACGCTGACCTGATACTTGCGATTGTCAAGTTGCTCGAGGATGCCGCCAATGCGGATAACGATGTCTTTGAGGTAGGCGTGAAGGGGATTCTTTTGGTTGAGGACTCGATCCGCTACTATTCGAACTATCTTCCTGAACTGTACAAGATCGTGCTCACGCAGAGCCGTGAGTTCCTGACCGAGTCACTGAATGAAGACCAGAAAAAGTACCGGAAGAGATCCAGGCCTAAGATATTCCTGGCCACCTGCTTTGAGGAGGCGGTCGAGTACTTTGAAAAGTACAGGAGAAACCTGCTGGGCGTCATCTCTGATGTCGGCATGGTCATCCACAAGGGCGATGATCCCAAGACAGAGAAGCTTGACGCGGGCATAGAGCTCGTCAAGATCATCCGTGAATATGATCCCCTCATGCCCGTCCTGCTCCAGTCCTCACAAGGCAGCGTGTCCAAAATCGCGGATAGGCTGAGGGTCGGATTCCTGAAAAAATATTCCAGCACTCTTTTCCTTCAGCTTGGCGACTACATGAAGGAAGAGTTCGGGTTCGGGGACTTTGTGTTCCGGGATTCATCCGGAGCGGAATGCGGAAGGGCTGCCAGCCTGTCCCAGCTTGAGAAGATCATAGATGGCATTCCCGATGATGTGCTGATGAGCAACACTTCCAGGAACATGTTCTCTAAATGGCTCTATGCCAGGGGACTGTTTAATCTGGCCGAGACTTTCAGGGCCGAACATCACACCGATGCCGCCGAGTTCCGGGAATTTCTGCTGGACAACATCCGCCGTTACCATAGGAGCATAGGCCAAGGTATCATAACGGAATTTCACCGGGATTCGTACGAGGACTATTACTGGTTCTCGCGGGTTGGCGAAGGCTCATTGGGCGGCAAGGCAAGAGGGCTGGCGTTTCTCAATCATCTTGTGCGGAAATATTCCTTGTCAGAGAAGTACGACCGGCTCACGGTGTCCATCCCGCGCACCATCGTGCTGACGACAGATTGGTTCGACCGGTTCATTCTTGACAATGGACTTCAGTATGTGATCGACGCGGAGCTTTCAGATGATGAGATCCTTTCGGAATTCGTGGCCTCCACACTTCCGGAGGAACTGTCTCTGAATCTCAAGGCATTCCTGGCCACGGTGGATTGTCCGCTGGCTGTGCGTTCCAGTTCGAAACTCGAGGACAGCAACTACCAGCCGTTTGCCGGAGTGTACGCGACCTACATGTGCCCTCCGGTGGAGAATAAGGACAGGATGCTGCGCGAACTGGGCAAGGCGGTGAAGAGCGTCTACGCTTCCACATTCTTCAAGGGAAGCCGGAATTACATCCAGGCCAGCGGGAATCTGCTTGGCGAGGAGAAGATGGCCGTGATCATCCAGACCATCTGTGGATCGGTACACGGGCATGACTTCTACCCTATGATGTCCGGGGTCGGAAGATCGCTTAACTCCTACCCGATTGGATCCGAAAAGGCTTCCGACGGTGTCCTGAACGTGGCCTTCGGTCTTGGAAAGACTGTGGTGGACGGAGGAAGGACCTTGCGTGTCGATCCTCTATATTCCAAGAAGATCCTCCAGCTGTCCAATCCGAGGCTGGCGCAAAGAGACACCCAGAATGAGATGTTTGTGCTTGACCTGCGGCCTTCGGCCTTCAAGATTTCAAAAAACGACGGGATCAATCTAAGAATGGTGCCGGTGGCTGACGCATTGAAGGAATATGACCATCCAGAACTTGTGGCGTCCACCTACAACGCGTTGGATGACATGATGACGCCGGGAACAAGAATAAGAGGAGCAAGAGTGGTTTCATTTGACGGTGTGTTCCAGTACGACCGTTTTCCGCTTGCCAAGGCATTGTCTGAAATAATGTCGATCTGCCGTGATGAGCTGATGAGCGAGGTCGAGATCGAGTTCGCCGTCGATCCTGTAAGGTCATCGGGAGGGACAGCCGCGGACCTAAAGCTTCTTCAGGTCCGCCCGGTGTCCAGCGGGGCAGGTTCCCAGACCTCATCAATCGAGGATGCCGAGGCGGTCATCCGCAACAGGTTGATCCGCAGCGACAACGCATTGGGCAACGGCTACTTTACAGAATCCTCGTACATGGTGGTCATCACGCCGGAGGCCTTCGACAAGATGAGGACAGGGGCAATGGCGGAGGAGATCTCGGAGATCAATGCGGACATGGTCGCGGAAGGAGAGACGTATTTCCTCATCGGCCCAGGCCGTTGGGGATCATCGATTCCGACCCTTGGAGTGCCTGTCGCATGGACAGACATCTCGGCGGCTAGAATGGTGGTTGAATATGCCATAGACGGATTCAGGATAGACCCGAGCCAGGGTACGCATTTCTTCCAGAACATCACGTCACTTGGTGTCGGCTACCTCTCCGTGGATCAGTACGCTGGTTCAGGAATGATTGATTTCGATGCGCTAGGACGGTTGAGGCGCGTGAGGGAAGGCAGATACTCCAAGGTCCTTGAGGTTCCGGGCCTGACCGGGTTCATCGACAGGAACAAGGGAACGGCATTGATCGGTTTTTAGCCATGGGCAAGTTTATCATCTATCAGGTCCTCACCCGGTTGTGGGGAAAGGGAAAGTTTTCCGAGTTCGATCCGTTGACAATGGCGTATTTCAAGTCCTTGGGAGTCAGCCATGTCTGGTACACGGGTGTTGTCCGTCATGCGACAACAGTGTCCGCCGAGGGCTGTCCTGCTTCCGACAGACAGATCGTGAAAGGCGACGCCGGGTCTCCGTACGCGATCACCGACTACTACGATGTCAACCCTTATCTTTCGGACGATCCTACAGACAGAATGCGAGAGTTCGAGGCCTTGCTGAAACGGACCCATGACGCCGGGCTTAAGGCAGTCATGGATTTTGTGCCGAACCATGTCTCCCGTGATTATGGCAAGGTCGGCATGGCGCGCCCCGATGTTGCGCCGCTGGGGGCGGACGATGACCCTACCGTCCATTGGAGACCGGAGAACGATTTCTATTATTATCCCGGTCAACCGCTGAAGCTGCCCTTTGACGTCCAGACCTATTATGAGAATCCTGCCAAGGCTTCTGGCAACTGCTTCTCCCCCTCCCCTTCCGTCAGCGATTGGTACGAAACAATCAGGCTGAACTATTGCGACTTCCACACCAGGACATGGGACAGAATGTACGATATTGTGCGCTTCTGGTGCGGCAAGGGCGTGGACGGATTCCGATGCGACATGGTCGAGATGGTTCCGTGGCAGTTCTTCTTGTGGCTGATAGGAAAGGTAAAGGAAGAGTTCCCCGATGTGACGTTCATCGCTGAGGTCTATCAGAAAGAACTGTACAAGAAGTACATAAACGAGGTCGGCTTTGACTTTCTCTATGACAAGTCCGGATTCTATGATTCAGTTCGCTCTGTCGTTGAAGGCCATGGGACCGCGAGAAGCTTGACCTGGAACTGGCAGTCTCTGGGCGGCCTGCAACCCAGGATGCTGAACTTCCTTGAGAACCATGACGAGCAGCGGTTCGCTTCTGATTTCTTTGCCGGTGACGCGCGCAGGACATTCGCGTCGCTGGGAGCGGGAATATTCCTGAACAAGGCACCGTTCATGCTCTATTTTGGAGAGGAGATCGGCGAGCGCGGAATGGATGCCGAGGGGTTCAGCGGCAGGGACGGAAGGACAAGCATATTCGATTGGTGGAGGGTTCCGTCAATCGGGAGGTTGGTTGAATATATTCATAAAAATGAAGGGCTTGCCTCAGAAGAAGAGGCTCTGCTGGTAAAATGGAGGCGCTTTCTGAATATTGCGGTTTCCGTTCCGGCTGTGGCCTCGGGGAAGACTTTCGATCTCTGCTACTGCAACTACGATTCTCCAGGGTTCAAGCCGGACCGTCATTTCGCTTTCCTCCGCGGCGGAGACGGCGGCGGGACTTGGCTTTTTGTGTGCAATTTCTCCTGCGAAACGGCAGGGATCTCAATCCGCGTCCCGGCAGAGGCGATCTCTTTCCTAGGCATAAAAAACCTCGATCCGGAAGCCCGGATCGAGGTTGAAGTTTCATCCGATGATTGCGCCATTATCAGGCTCAATTAGCTGGACTGCAAGAACTGATGACTTACCAATTAAGGATTTTCTTAAAGTCATATTCCTCTGGATTCGGGACATAAGCCTTGGCGGCCTCGTAGTCAGCCGGAGTGATGTAGTGGCAGATGTGGCCATAGTAGTTGCGGGCGATTCCGCCTTCGATGTCCACACGGCGAGGAGGAATCTTTCCCTCGGCGTTCTGGAGATCCTTCAGGTAGAGAGGCCGGGCGTTGCCGTTCTCGTCCACATAGACCATGCATCCGGTCTCACCCTTTGAGAAGAGCTCGTAGACTCCGAGGGCCAGTTCTGTGCAGTAGGACAGGTCATAGGCCACAGGATCCTGGCAGCGGACATCGTAGCCGATCTCGACCGGGCGTGTCTTTACCTTCATCCCGAGCTTTTTGAACTCCTTCTCGAGGATGTCGTTGAAGAGGACAGCCTTGGAGATCTTGCCGAGCTCAGGGTGGCCGTGCTCATCATAGGTCATGTGGACACCTGTGGCCTTGATGTCCTCAGACTCAAGATCATGGAACACTCCCTCAGCGACAACCACAGTTCCGTAGGAGAGCCCAAGAAGCTTTCTCTTGACGATGGCCGAGAGGGTGAGCTTTATGATCTTGTCGACTGTGATCGTTGTTTTGTTGAACATCTCAGGGATGATGGTCATAGGACAGTGCGTGGCCTCGCCGATGCCGAGGGCAAGGTGGCCGGCGCTGCGTCCCATGGCGGAGATGAGGAGCCAATTGCCCGACGTGCGCGCGTCTTCGTAGACGGTGTGTGCGATGTGGGCACCCTCGTCCTTGGCGGAGTTGAATCCGAAGGTCGGAGCGTTGTGGGGCAGAGGAAGATCATCATCAATCGTCTTAGGGACGTGGATGTTGTGGATCGGGTAGTTCTTCGCGTCAAGGAACTTTGCGATCCTGTTGGCGGTGGAGGCCGTGTCGTCACCGCCTACGGTAACAAGAAGCTTCACGTTGTTGTCCTGGAAAAGAGCCAGGTTGAAATTCTTCTCGAAATCCTCGTTGGTAGGCTTGAACCGGCTCATCTGAAGGTAGGAACCGCCTCTGTTGAAGTAAGCGTCGGCCTTGAGGAAATCGATGTCTTCGGTGCGGGCCTCCTTACGGAAGAGTCCGGTGTAGCCTTCGTGGAGCCCGATGACCCTGTAGCCGTTGGAAAGGAAAGTCTTGGCGACAGAGAACACAACGGTGTTCATTCCCGGCGCAGGGCCGCCGCCGCACAGAATGATGATTGAATCTTTCATATACGAATGATTTAGAAATTTGTATGTCCGTAACAAAACGACCGCAAATTTAAGAAACAGATTTAACTTTTCAAAAAGTAGTTGCAGGTCTTGTATTCTCTATCTTCTTGATGATTTTGAACGTAAAGCCGACATTTTTGATTAAATTTGCGCTCTTTACAAAGATGATTGCAGAAATGGATCACGAGCAGGCTAAAATACGGGTCGGGCAATTGAGAAAGACCCTTAGGGAGAACAGCAGGCGGTACTATGTCGACAATGCCCCGACGATGAGCGATTTCGAGTACGACCGCCTGATGCGCGAGCTGGAGGACCTTGAGAAGGAATATCCCGACCTCCTGACCCCTGACTCCCCTACCCAGAAGGTCGGAAGCGACCTTGACCAGAGCATGGGAGCCAACGCCGAACCGGCTGTCCGCAAGGAGTTCGCGCAGTACCCGCACAAGTATCCCATGCTCTCCCTGGCCAACACCTACAACATAGGCGAGATCGAGGATTTCGTACGCCGCGCCGAGAAGGATCTAGGAGGTGTCAGCTTCACATATTCATGTGAGTTGAAGTTTGACGGGACCGCGATCTGCCTCACCTACAGGCATGGACGTCTGTTCAGGGCATTGACAAGGGGTGATGGCGTTGTGGGGGATGATGTCACCGCGAACGCCTTGATGATCAGTGATATTCCTGAAAAATTAAAAGGAAGCGGCTGGCCGGACGAGTTTGAGATCCGCGGTGAGGTCCTGATGCCGTACGCGTCTTTCGACAGGCTCAACGCAGAGCGTGAGGACAACGAGGATCCGCCTTTCGCCAATCCAAGGAACGCCGCATCCGGCTCTCTGAAGTTGCTGGACCCTTCCGAGGTGGCCAGAAGAGGACTGATGTGCACGCTCTATCATATTCCAGGCCAAAGCGTTTCTTACACCACCCACAGTGAGGCGCTCGATGCCGCCGCATCTTGGGGACTGCCGGTCTCCGACAAGCGGAAGGTCGCACATGGAATCGGCGAGATAGAAGAATACATACATTACTGGGACACCAGGCGGAAATTCCTTCCTTACGCGACCGACGGGATAGTGATCAAGATCAATGAGCTTGCGTACCAGAACGCGCTCGGCTACACGGCAAAATCACCGCGATGGGCGGTCGCGTTCAAGTTTCAGGCCGAAGAGGCGCACACCAAGCTCCTTTCCATTACCTATCAGGTGGGGCGGACCGGCGCTGTGACTCCGGTGGCGAACCTGGCTCCGGTCCAGTTGGCCGGGACAGTGGTTAAAAGAGCGACGCTCAACAACCAGGACTTCATCACACAGCTGGATGTCCGTGTGGGTGACACCGTGACCGTCATCAAGGGCGGCGAGATCATCCCTAAAATCATAGATGTGGATTTGTCGCGAAGGCCCGAGAACGCCCGGAGACCGGTCTTCCCTGAAGTTTGCCCGGACTGCGGCGCAAAACTGGTGAAGGAAGAGGGTGAGGCCAAGTGGTTCTGCCCCAACACCGATGGCTGTCCTACCCAGATAAAGGGCAAGCTTGTTCACTTCCTTAGCCGGAGAGCCATGAATGTGCTTGCCGGTGACGCCACCATCGAGCAGATGTACAATCTGGGCCTTGTAAGGACCCCCGCGGATTTCTACTCTTTGACAAAAGGACAGCTTCTTCTGCTTGACGGATGGAAGGAACGATCAGCGCGGCGTTTTCTGGACAGTCTGAAGGCCTCGCGCAATGTAACCTTTGACCATGTACTGTTCGCGCTGGGCATCAGGTACGTAGGAGAGACAACAGCGAAGGAGATAGCATTGCATTTCGGGGACATAGATGCCATAGCGGCCGCGACCAAGGAGCGGCTTCTCGAGGTGCCGGACGTCGGTGAGGTGATCGCAGAGAGTGTTTTTGAATATTTCCACAACTCCAAGCATCTTTCTGACATCGAAAGGCTTAAGGCTGCGGGAATTCAGTTTTCCATGGAGAATAAGTCGGCGGAGTCAGACGCCCTGGCTGGAATGACGATAGTGGTCTCCGGCAATTTCAGCGTGCCGAGGGACGAGATGAAGCGATTGATAGAAGCCAATGGAGGGAAGAACAGCTCATCCGTCAGCGGAAAGACCTCATACCTGCTGGCCGGAAGCAAGCCGGGACCGGAGAAGATGAAAAAAGCCGCCGAGCTGGGCGTCAGGATCATCAGCGAGGAAGAATTCAGGAATATGCTTTCCCGCCCTGCCGGCCCTTCCGCCGATGAAGGGCAGGATTCCCCTCTAGGTTTGTTCTCTGGGATGATTTAATGTATTTGCTGGATGAAAGGTTTCCGGAAACTGATTTTCAAATGCAGGCTATGGCTCCGGTGGGCAAGGAAGTTCTTCGGGCAAGATGTCTGGATCCTTGACGAGAATGACTTGTCAAAGGCAAAGGCGCGTCTTGTCAGGGACGCCAGGGTCGTGACGGTCGCTTTTCAGACATTCGCCGAGCAGAAAATCGGATTTCAGGCTGTTGCCTTGAGCTATTTCTGCACCATGGCTTTCGTTCCTTTCATCGCCGTGGCTTTCGCGGTGACGAATGGCTTTGGCCTGGCTGACAAGCTTAAGGCCGTCCTGTTCTCATGGGACATCAGCCAAAGCATAATGGATGTGATACTTGCCGCCGCAGACAAGATCCTGGCATCAGCGACAAGCGGGTTGTTCGGGTTCATAAGCGCATTGGCCTTCGTCTGGCTCATCATCTGGATGATGATGAGGGTGGAGACCGTCTTCAACAATGTCTGGAAGGTAAGAAAACTTCACAGGGCCTTTTTCAAACGCATAGGGGTTGATGTGATCATCCTCGTGCTGGCGCCGTTCGTTGTGCTGCTTCTATATTCAGGCACAATCGTTTATTCCCATGTGCTGGATCTTATTCCGTACTGGATCGGAGCCACGGACACGATCAAGTCATTTCTAGGTTGGCTTGTCGCCTGGGCTGTCACCGTGATGGTTTTCTCAGCGATGTACAAGTTCATCCCGGCGGTGGACGTCAAGTACCGCTACGCCTTGAAGGCAGCGCTGATCGCGGGCCTCGCTTTCTCCGCCCTTCAATACCTGTACCTTGAGACCCAAGTGTTTGTGATGCGTCTCAACACTGTCTACGGGACAATCGCCGCCATTCCGCTCTTCATGGTCTGGATGAGGTTCGCCTGGCAGATAATCCTTTACGGGGCCCAGTTCTCCTATTCGTTCCAGACTGTCAACGAGGGAGGCTTTGTAAAAGGGCTTCCGGGAGTGTCCGAGGCTATTATGAAAAGAGATAAAGATTTGGTTGAAATATGAGTTTCTCACAATTCACAGAACAAGACTACGAACTGATCCGGAATAGCTACGCCGAACTGAAGGCCGCCGCGCAGAAGCGCTGCGCCAACCAGCAGGAACTTGATGTTGTCCAGAAGGCTTTCGATTTCGCCAATGAGGCCCATAAGAATGTCCGCCGGCGTTCCGGCGGACCGTACATCATCCATCCGATAGAGGTCGCCAAGATTGTCGTAAGAGACATCGGGCTCGGCTACAAGTCGATAGCCGCGGCATTGCTCCACGATGTGGTCGAGGACACGGACTACACCGTCGATGACATCCGCAACCTCTTTGGCGACAAGATAGCCAGCCTTGTCGACGGCCTCACGAAGATCAAGAACGTGCTCGACAACGAGGACAGAAGCAAGAAGCTTAACGATGCCAACGCCAAAAGTCTCCAGGCCGAGAACTTCAAGAGGATTCTCCTGACTCTTAATGATGATGTCAGGGTAGTCCTGATCAAGCTTGCGGACCGGCTGCATAATTGCAGGACAATCGAGTACATGCCTGAGTACAAAAGGGATAAGATTCTAAGCGAGACCATGTTCATCTTCATCCCTCTGGCCCATCGTCTTGGCCTGTACGAGATAAAATCGGAGATGGAGAACATCTGGCTGAAGTACAAGGAACCTGACGCCTACAAGGAGATCACGGGACTTATAGACACCAATCTGAGCGGCCGCGAGAAGCAGATTGATGATTTCATCAAGCCGATCGACGCCGCGCTGAAAAAGGCGGGGTTCAACTTTGAGATCCGCAAGAGGGTCAAGACGCCATACTCGATTTGGCACAAGATGCAGACAAAGAACCTCACATTCGATCAGATCTATGACCTCTATGCCCTCAGGATAGTCTTCACCCCACCGCCAGACACCAGTGAGAGCGAACGTGACCAGTGCTACCACATTTTCTCCATCATCACCGGGATATACCGTTACAAACCGGACCGGGTGCGTGACTGGGTGAAGCATCCGAAAAGCAACGGCTACGAGGCATTGCATTGCACCCTGATGAGCGACACCGGAATCTGGATCGAGGTCCAGATCCGCTCAAAGAGAATGGACGACATAGCCGAGAAAGGAATCGCGGCTCACTGGACCTACAAGAAGGAAGGCTACATCAGCGAGAACGACAGCGAGATGGACAAATGGCTTGCCAAGGTGAAGGAGATCTTGGTGAACCCTGACGTGAACGCTCTGGAGTTGCTGGACATCATTCACAATGATCTTACCAGCAGCGAAATAACGGTGTTTACTCCTAAAGGTGACCAAAAGTCCATACTCAAAGGGGCCACGGCTCTCGATTTCGCCTACAGCATCCACACCGAGATCGGCAACAAGGCGATCGCGGCAAAAGTGAACATGAAACTGGTTCCGTTGTCCCATGTGCTCCGCAGCGGAGACCAGGTCGAGATCATCACGGCCGAGGTTGAGCAGCCTAAGCGGGAATGGCTCCAGTTTCTTCAGACAAGGCATGCGAGAAATATGGTCGTTGACTATTTCAAAGGCCGCAAGAAAGAGATCAGCGAGTCAGGTAAGAAAATGCTCTCCGAGCAGCTTGAGTCCCTGGGCTACAGGATGAACAATGACTCGATCGAAATGCTTCTCAATCATTTCGCCATCCCCGGAGGCAATGCGGAGGAAATGTTTTTCCGCATCGGCCTCGGAATCATTAAACTTGCTGATTTGTCTGAAGTCCTGGCTTCGGGGAAAGCCGGCAAGAGTCACTCCTGGTCATTTCCTTGGTTCGGAAAGAAAAAAGAACCGTCAAAAAAAGAGAAGAACGAATATGTCATCGCCACCTGTTGCCGGCCGATTCCGGGAGACCCTGTCATAGGAATAAAGTCTCCTGACGGAACCGTGACCGTCCACAAGAAGTCCTGTCCGGTGGCTGACAGCATAGCGTCCAAACATGGAGACTGGGTGGTGGTCCCTCAATGGGAAGACGAAGATAACCAGTCCTTCCCGGTCCGCCTTTCCATAAAAGGACTGGACAGGGTCGGCCTCCTCAACGAGATCTCCCGCTACATATCCCTGGTCATGGGCGTGAACATGCGCAAAGTCTATCTGAGCACGGAAGGCGGCATATTTTCAGGCTACATTGACCTTTATGTCCATGACAAGGCCGCTTTGGAAAGAATGATACGCAAGCTCGGATCCATAGATGGAATCAAAAGTGTCGTCAGGACTGAAATCTGAGCTTGATTTTTGAATATACCCGATCCACGATGAAAAGATTTCTTTTAAGGTACTTCCCTTTGATCCCCGCCGCGGCCCTTTTGGCTGCCTTGGTGCTCCAGCCGTCGTGCGCCAACACGACCCAAGCTCCTACCGGTGGGCTCAAGGACACGATCCCCCCTGTTGTCAGACGTGTCGTCCCTGGTCCAGGCGCGGTCTCCGTCCCTGTTCATGGGACAAAGGTGGTCTTTACTTTTGACGAGTATGTCACTGTAAAGGATCCCAAAGGCATTTTTCTCTCCCCTCCGCAGAAAAAAAGCCCTAAGTACAGGATCAAAGGCAAAAGCGTAGTCGTGTATTTCGAGGAAGACCTTCTTCCAAACACAACCTACACGCTTGATCTCACGGGAGCGATAGCCGACAACAACGAGGGCAACATGTTCCCTGGCTTTACCACAGTCTTCTCAACCGGTCCGTCAGTGGATTCGATGTATGTCACCGGACTTGTCCAGGACTGCAGCACTCTGAATCCCATTCCAGGAGCCACGGTCATGCTTTACAAGGATCAACGTGATTCGGCCGTTTTCCTTCAAAGGCCGGTGGCCGCTGTGAGGACCGATCAATGGGGGTATTTCGCGCTCCGGAACATTCAGGACACAATTTACCGTGTCTATGCGGTAGTCGATGGCAACGGAAACAACCTCTATGATCCGGATGAGGACCGGATCGCTTTTTTGGATTCCCTGTTCAGGCCTGTGGACGTGGTGAACGACACTGTGCCCGAATTGAAGAAATATGACATGAAGGACACCGTCTCATGTCTGGCCAGGAAAGCAGGCCTGAGGTTGACTGTCTTCAAGGAGAAGCCATCCAAGCAGATTCTGATGAACAAGATGAGAACGGGAGACAGGTCCGCGTACATCACCTTCATGGCTCCCGACGCCAGGATTGACTCCCTGTGGTTCCAAGGTTTTCCTGCCGGCAAGGTCATAACCGAGCTCAACATAGAGAAGGACAGCCTTTCTCTCTGGCTGAACGATCAAAGACCAATGCCGGACTCCCTGCATCTCTGCGTGAGGTACTGGAAGACTGACAGTCTCGGGACGCTCCGACCGGTTTCGGAGAAAATCAGCCTTGTGGATGAGAAAAAACCGAAGTCAAGGTCAGCGAGGAAAAAAATCGAGCACAAGGACACGGTCTGTGGCCTGAACCTGAGGGTCGAGCCTGAGACCTTTGAGCAATGCGGTATTTCTCTCGAGTTTGACAATCCTCCGATTCTTGGTTATTTTGACTCACTTGTGTTCCGTTCCATAAACCCAAAGCAGAAAGAGCAGGCCGAGAAATTCACGATTGCACGTGATTCTTTAAATTTAAGGAGGTACGTAATCACGCCTGAAGTGAAGATCCAACCAGGCTATGAGTATCAGTTCAAGGTTCCTCACAGAATATTCAAGGACATCAATGGCTATTGGAACGACAGCACCGAGGTGAAGGTTTCTCTTCCCAACGATGATGAGTTGAGCGTCTTCACCCTGAACCTTACCGGCGTGAACGGCAAGAAATACATAGTGGACCTTCTTGACGAACGGAAATCTAAAGTGCTTCGTAATTACATCATTGAGTCCGACTCTGTACTTTCATTCCCTTATTTGAAGGCAGGCAAGTATTCTATAAGGATAACAGAGGATCTCAACAGGAACGGAATCGTGGACACCGGCAATCTTTTGGCTCATCGCCAGCCTGAGAAGGTTAAATTCCTGATGACCAAAGACAGCGAACTGTTTGAAATTCCCGAAAGAAGCGAGATCCAACAGAACCTGGATTTAACTACATTCTTTAAATGATAGTGATTAACATTCGTATGAACAAATATTTATCTTTAGTCATTCCTATGCTGGTCTTTGGATTCACCTGTTCGGCTCAACTGCAGGCGGATTCGACTAAGGCGCTTGCCGCCGCGCCGCCCGGAGACAGCCTGGTGGTTCCGCGGACCTATTCGGACGCCTACTTGGACACAGTCAGGATCAACCGCGTCTTCGAGGTGAATGATTATTCTCTGATCGGCGTCGAGTATGGTGTGTCCTTCAGCAGAATGAACTTCAACCCTGTCTACACTCAATCCACACTTTTTGCCCCGAACACATTCGGAGTTTTTTACACGAAGTACGGTAAGATGTTCGGCTACATGCCCTATTTCGGTTTCAAAGTAGGTGTGCGTTACAGTCATGAAGGCTATAAATTCAAGGAGAACAAGGACACCAAGGTCATGCCGAACATAGAAGGCGCCACCCAGGCGGTCATTGACGTGGTCGAGTTGCCTGTCATGGCCCACCTGCATCTTGACGGCCTGCACTATAAGGTAATGGCCGAACTTGGGATTTATGGCGGCTACAGACTTGACATAAGACGTACAGGCGATGCCGTTGTTGCGGACCTTGCCGATTCATTCAAAGACACGGACCTTCGCTTTGATTATGGAATATGCGGAGGTTTGGGGGTCGGTCTGGTCTTCGATCCTATGGAACTTCACTTCAATGTGAACGTCAGGTATTCCTGGGGATCAATCTATGAGCCAGACTATGTCAGCAAGGATTATTACCGTTTCGCTTATCCTTTTGACATTATCGCCACAGCGGGCGTGTATTTCCAACTCACGAGGAGAACCGGCCGTGGAAAGGCACAGTTGAGGCGCGAGGCTTACCGACAAGTCTATAACCCTTAAAAACAATGAATTATTTAACTGCAAAAGTAGGCGATGTGTTGATCGGTCGAGGAAACCCGATTGTCGTTCAGACAATGTGCAACACGCACACCTCTGATGAGAAGGCGACGGTCAGCCAATGCGTAAGGTTGTACCGTGCAGGCGCCAGGATAATCAGAATCACAGTACCGGGACCGTCTGATGTTGAACACATCAAGGCGATCAAGGCCGCTCTGAAGGATTTGGGTGTCAACGTTCCTATTGTGGCGGACATTCACTTTTCCTCTCAGACAGCCATTATGGTCGCTCCGTATGTTGAAAAAGTAAGGATTAATCCGGGTAATTTCCACAGAGACCACACCGAGGCCAGGAAACGGTTCGCCGAGCTGATCGAGGTTTGCAAGAAAAGCGGCACGGCGATCCGGATCGGAGTCAACCATGGATCTTTGGGTGACTACATCACCAACCTTTACGGTAATACTCCGGAAGCCATGGCCAAGGCCGCTCTCGAATGGCTTAAGATGTGCGAGGATGCGGATTTCAGCAACGTTGTGGTCTCGCTTAAATCCAGTAACACATTTGTTATGGTCAGCGCGTACAGAATCCTGATGGCCGCCATGATGAAAAACGGAAAGGTCTATCCTCTCCACGTCGGCGTCACCGAGGCTGGCAACGGAGACAGCGGCAGGATCAAATCTTGCGTAGGGATCTCCACCTTGCTTTCCGAAGGCATAGGCGACACTGTCAGGGTCTCCCTGACCGAGGATCCGGAAGCTGAGTTGCCTGTCGCCCGGTACCTTGCAATGCGCTATGGGCACAGAATCGTGTCCTCAATGACATCTGTAAATGTCCGAGAGCGCAAGGCAACCGCCTTTTATGACTCCCCTTCGTGTGAAACACTTTTGTTAGATGTCTCTTGTGACTTTGGCAAGAGGCTGCTGGACAAGACTTTGGATGAATTGGAGATTTCTGGCACCTACCAAGGCGAATCAGGTGAGACAATCTCCATCAATGATTCAGGAATCGGCACCTACCTTGTCGATGAGTTGATGCAGGCCGCGAGGAGACGTTTCTACAAGCCTGAATATGTCGCCTGTCCTGGTTGCGGGCGTACAATGTATGATCTCCAGAAGGCCTTCGAAGAGGTCAAGGCGAGAACCTCACACCTGAAGAACACCGTTATAGCGGTTATGGGCTGCATTGTCAACGGTCCCGGAGAAATGGCTGACGCAGACTGGGGCTATGTAGGTGAGGGCAACCACAAGGTCACCATCTATAAGGGGAAGGAACCAGTGCTGAGACATGTTCAAGACACGGAGGCCGTTGATTGTCTCGTCCGGCTCATTGAGGAAGATCAGACGAAGCCTATTTAAGTTTCGCGATGACTGTCTCGCAGGCTCTGGTAAAGTCGCCTTCCTTCACTTTCACTTCCGCGTCGAGAGGAAGGAATATGTCGATTCTGGAGCCGAACTTGATGATTCCGCACTGCTTTCCCCTTTCAACCCTGTCGCCCTCCTTTGAGTAGCAGACAATCCTTCTGGCGAAGGTTCCGGCAATCTGCCTGAACAATAACTCACCGTGGCCGTTCCTTATGGCGGTTGAGGAATGCTCGTTCTTTTCCGATGCTTTCGGCAGGAACGCCAGCAGGTACTTTCCCGGATGGTACTTGTAGTAGGATATCACTCCCGCCATGGGCCAGAAATTGGTGTGCACATCAAAGAAATCCATGTATACGGAAATCTGGATGCGGTCGTCCTTGAAGTACTCCTTCTCATAGACCCTGTCCACAATGACGACCTTGCCGTCGGCCACGGATGTGATCAGCTTGTCGTCCCCTTCAGGAATCTCCCTATCTGGAACACGGTGGAACCAGAACACAAAAAAGGCGAATACCAAAAGTATGACTATGATTGGAATTGTGATGAACGGGTTGCGGACGAAGCAGGCGGTGCATCCTGACAGAAGAATAATGACTGCCCAGTTAATCGCTATTGTTCCGTATGAGTCCTTGTCTACCTTTATCTTCTTCATTTTGATTGAATATCCATTAATTGATTATCTTGTTGTTTTTTAGAGCAGATCAAAAATCGCAAGGTATATCGCTCCGAACGGCATTGCCATCAAAGTGCTGTCAAACCTGTCCAAAAAGCCTCCATGTCCAGGGATTATCTTGCCGGAGTCCTTCACTCCGTACACTCTTTTCCATTGGGACTCAAACAAATCCCCATAGACACCTGTTACAGACATTATCAAGGACAGAATCAGACAATGTATAAGTGGAAACCGTAATATTCCAAACTCATAAAGGGCAAATGCGGCCAGAACGGAGCTGACCAATCCGCCTATGAATCCTATCCATGTCTTTTTGGGAGATACCGTAGGGAAAAGCTTCTTTGGGAATATCTTTCCAAGAGATAAGCCGAAGGCGAATGCTCCGACATCCGAGCACCAGATTATAATGAAAAAGCAGATCAGCAGGCTTCCGCTGAAATTTCCGGCCTTGTCGAAGGCGATCAGATTGGACAGGGCGATCGGAACCGCTATGTACACCAATCCGGTGTAAATGTTGGAGAATTTGCCATATTCCTCCTTGTCCTTTACATACAGGGAGTTGATCATGACGATAAAGATCGGAACCATAGCGAACGCCAAGAACCTTATAGGAATATGACAGGAAGCGACCGCGAACAAAATACCGAAAAGAATGATCGCCGCTATGATGGCAAGCACTTTGGAGAAAAGATAACTTTTGCCCATCGTGATGTGGTAGAACTCCAAGAGCATCACCGACATGACGAATATGATAAGCCCCGCGAACAGAAACTTGTTGAACATCAGGCAGGCCAGCATCGCAAGGATGAAGACCACACCTGAGATCGATCTGACAGTTACATTATTCATCACCGTTTTCAGTTATTTCCTCGGCAGAAGCAGCAGAAGAGTCCTGGCCGGCCTCATCAGCGGGCTTGACCTTGGGTCCGAGTATCTTTTCAATGTCCTCAGCGAAGATCACCTCCTTCTCCAGGAGCAGCTTTGCCATTTTGACGAATCCATCCCTGTGTTCCGTCAAAATCAGGAATGTCCGGTCATGGATTTCCTTGACAAGATCCTTGACCTCCTGGTCCATCAATTCAGCGGTTTTCTCACTGTACGGTTTTGTAAGGTCATAGCCTCTCGATCCGGTCGAGTCATAGAAGGAAACCTCTCCTACCTTCTCACTCATTCCGTAGAACTGGACCATGTTGTAAGCCATGCGCGTCAACCTCTCAAGATCATTCAGGGCACCGGTGGCCGGCTCTCCATTGATGATCTCTTCGGCCACGCGTCCTCCGATCAAAGCGCACATCTTGTCCGTCAAGTATGATTTTGAAAGAATTTTTCTTTCATCAGGAAGGTACCATGTAAGGCCAAGAGCGTCCCCGCGAGGGATGAGGCTGACTTTGAACACCGGGTCGGAGTACGGCAACAGCCAACCTACAGTCGCATGTCCGGCCTCATGGTAGGCGGTGGTCCTCTTCTCGGCGGGCGTCATGATTGATCCCTTACGCTCCAATCCTCCGACAATCCTGTCGACGGCGTCAAGAAAATCTTGACGGTCAATCTCCTTTTTGTTCCTTCTGGCGGCAGTGAGGGCGGCCTCGTTGCAGACGTTCGCGATGTCCGCCCCAGAGAAACCGGGGGTGTGCTGAGCCATGAATCCAAGGTCGAAGTCTTTGGAAACCTTAAGGTTGCGGGTATGAACCTTAAAGATCTCCTCCCTTTCCTTAAGCTCGGGAAGATCCACGTGTATCTGACGGTCAAAGCGTCCGGCCCTAAGGAGAGCCTTGTCAAGGATGTCGGCCCTGTTTGTGGCCGCAAGGATGATCACACCTGAATTGGTGTCAAACCCATCCATTTCTGTAAGAAGCTGATTGAGTGTGTTCTCACGTTCATCGTTAGAGGAAAAGCCGACATTCTTGCCACGCGCTCTTCCTACAGCGTCTATCTCATCAATGAAGACTATGCATGGAGCCTTTTCTTTCGCCTGGCGGAATAGATCCCTGACACGCGACGCGCCTACACCCACAAACATCTCAACGAAATCAGATCCTGAAATTGAGAAGAACGGTACGTTGGCCTCTCCTGCCACAGCCTTGGCCAGCAAAGTCTTTCCGGTCCCTGGAGGCCCCACAAGCAATGCGCCTTTAGGAATCTTTCCGCCAAGCGCGGTGTATTTCTGAGGGTTCTTCAGAAAATCCACAATCTCCATGACCTCTTCCTTTGCGCCGTAAAGTCCGGCCACATCCTTGAACGTGACGTTCACCTTCTCCTTGTCGGCAAGCTTACCGGTGGATTTCCCGACATTGAACACCCCACCCGGACCTCCGGCGCCTCCGCCCATGTTCTTGCTGAAGCCGCGGAACATCCAGATCCACATGACAATCAGCAGAACCGGAAAGATTATCCATTCAATGACATTCGACCACATCCTGCTGTCATTCGTCATGACAATCTTGACTTGGTCTCCCGGAGCAAGCTTGGCGTTCAGTTCTCCAAATTCCTTTTCAGCGTCAAACTTGTCTGAAACAAGGAAGATGAAATGAGGAGAGCTCACCGGCACCTTTCCGCCGAACCTGTCCGCGTATTTGCTTATCCTGTCAGGGCGGACAGTGATGTTTCCTTTAAAGTCATTTCTGACAAAGTCTATTTCTTTGATGTCACCATTGAGGAACATCTCCTGAACTTCAGCCCATTCAATTTTTTGAGGGTTCGCTCCGCTGTTGTTGAAGAGCAGCCAACCGATTCCGAGGATAAGGACAAGGTATAGCCATGATAGGTTGAACCTTACCCGGATCATCTTCTTTCTGGGGTCATTACCGTTATTAGGCATGTTTGGATTATTCGGCATCGGTTTCTTCCTTTTTTGTTTCAGGGACTTGCCTTTCCGTGTACTCTTTGTGAGGAGCGTCCGCCCACAGGTCCTCAAGTCTGTAGAACCGGCGGTATTCGGTAAGAAAGATGTGGGCGACTATATCACCATAGTCAAGGATGATCCAGAAATTATTCTCCATTCCTTGAGTGCGGAGAGGCTTTCTTCCTTCCTCGCGCATCCTGGCTATGACGTTGTCCGCTATGGCATTGACATTTGTCGTGGAATCAGCGTTGCAGATCATGAAGTGGTCCGTTATGGCTGTACCCAAAGGCCTGAGGTCAATGTCAACGACGCTTTGCGCTTTTTTGTCGAGCATGGCGTCAGCCATTACCCGCAAATCGTGTGTTATCATATCGTGAATGTTTTATATTTTTGCATTTACTTTTCAAATGTACAAATATACAATAATTTCTGGACCCATGAAAGAGGTGATTGACATACACTGGCTTGATGAGATAGATTCCACGAATGACGAGGCAAGCAGGCGTATTGGGGAATCAGGCAATCTGTCTGTGTTGGCAGCGGAGCGCCAGACAGCCGGACGAGGCCAGAGAGGAAACTCATGGCTCTCTCCTGCCGGGGAGAACTTGACTTTCTCTATGGTTTTGAAATTTGGTGATGGGTTCTTCGCTCCCTACGAGGCCGGAAAACAATTCGACATAAGTGTCTCAGTAGCTCTTGGTTTAGTCGATTATCTTGAAAATAAAGGGATTGAGGGTTCCATTAAATGGCCGAATGACATCTATGTCCGAAACCGGAAAATCTGTGGCGTACTCATCGAGAATGTCTTGTCAGGGGAACACCTTGCCCACAGTGTCATAGGGATTGGACTCAACGTCAACCAAAAGAATTTTTCACCGCAACTTATCAATCCGGTGTCAATGACATCGCTGACAAATTTGGAATATGACCTCAAGAAAGAGCTGCCCTTATTGTGCGAGCACCTGCGCGCACGGCTTCTCAGACTGGGATCCACCGTACAATTTAACGAATATGTCAGCAAACTTTTCCGCTTTGGTCAGCTGAACGATTACGTCATTTGTTCCACCGGAAAGGTCATCAAGGCTAAAATCATCGGAGTAAAAAGATCCGGCCTTTTAAGACTTGAAACAGAAAAAGGCGAACACATGGAGTTCGCCTTCAAAGAAATAAGCTTCATTATCTAACGAAGTTCCGCAATAGCCTTCGCCGGATCCTCTGCCTTGAACACAGAACTTCCCGCCACAAGTATCGTGGCCCCCGCGCGGGCAAGAATCTTCGCGTTGTCCTTGCAGACACCTCCGTCCACCTCTATGTCCTTTGCCACTCCCCTTCTGTCCATTTCTGCCTTGAGGGTTTTGACTCGGTCCAAGGTCTTCGCGATGAATTTCTGACCGCCGAAACCCGCGAAGACTGACATGACAAGAAAGAAGTCGACTTCATCTATGTAAGGGAAAAGCCTGTCGACATCAATGTCGGGATTGATGGCGAGCCCCGCCTTCGCCCCACAGGATTTAATGAGGTAAATTATGTCCTTCGCGTCCTTCCCCGATTGATCCGCAGCCTCCAGATGGAAACTGATCATGCTTGCTCCGCATTCAGCGAACCTTTTGATGTACTTGTCTGGATTGATTATCATCAGGTGGACGTCCATCGGCACGGTGACTACCTTCGCGATAGCCTCCATTACCGGGAATCCGAATGAGATGTTGGGAACAAGGCTGCCGTCCATCACGTCAATGTGGATCAGATCCGCGTTTCCATTGATCATTCTGATGTCCGGAGCCAGATTCAGAAAATTACCTGAAAGAATTGAGGGAGCTATCCTTACCATGATCCTTATTCAAAATTAGTGACCACATCCACAAGGTGCTTGGTGAACCTGTCGAGCGACGCAAGGTCAAGTCTCTCTCCGGGAGCATGCACGCCTCTAAGTGTCGGACCGAACGAAATCATGTCCAGATCTCCGAACTTCTCCCCGAACAAGCCACATTCCAGGCCGGCATGTATGGCTTTGACCTCAGGATCGCGGCCAAAAAGTTTCCTGTAGGACTCAACGCATTTCTTAAGTATGTGGGAATCAAGATTCGGCTTCCATCCTGGATATTCAGAAAGATGCCTCACCTGTGCTCCTGCAAGCAAGAAGGCCGCCTCTACCTTTGAAGCCATCATCTTTCTTGCCGATCCGGTTGAGCTTCGCTGGCTTGTTATGACCTCGATCTTTCCCTTCTCCCGCATCCTTACCGCAGCAAGGTTGGTCGATGTCTCCACAAGCCCCGGAATGTCCTGGCTCATTGCCTCTACACCATGAGGACATGCGAACAAAGCCGCGATCAGTCTTCTTGACACATCATTTCTGACTGGTTTCTCCGTGCATCTGTACGTTCCGCTCCTAAAGGCCAGGTCCGGATCTGTCTTGAAATATTCATTGCTCAGGTCCTCGCCGAAGGCGTTGAATCTGGCGATTGTGGCGGCAGGGTCAGGAACCGCGATGATGGCATCGCACTCTCGGGCTATGGCATTCGGCTTATTCCCACCCTTGATCATGACAAGCTGCAGCCCGTGCGAAGATTCGGAGTACAGGAATCTGGCCATCTGCTGCACGGTGTTGACCCTGCCTTTATTTATGTCGTCTCCACTGTGGCCGCCGAGCGCGCCTCCTATCTCAAGCCGGACAATCTTATACCCATCCCTGAGATCATCCTGATCATAGTCAAAGACTGCTGTGGTGTCCAGACCTCCGGCGCACCCAATGAACAGCTGCCCCTCATCCTCAGAGTCAAGGTTGATGAGGGTCCTTCCTGTGAAGAACCCAGGCTCCATTCCAAAAGCGCCGTCCATGCCGGTCTCCTCTGAAATTGTAAAGACACACTCAATCTTTCCCATTGGCAGGTCGCTGTCAAGCAGAGCGAGCATAGCGGCCACGCCGATGCCGTCATCAGCCCCGAGAGTTGTGTCTTTGGCAATCATCCAACCATCTTCGATGACAAATTCAATAGGGTCTTTGAGGAAATCATGCCGTACTCCGCTTTTTTTCTCACAGACCATGTCCTGGTGGCCCTGAAGAACGAGTGTGGGCACATTCTCCTTGCCTTTGCTGGCTTCCTTGATGATGCAGACATTGTGCGTCTTGTCGGTTTTACATTCGAGATGCCTTTCTTCCGCGAAACGCTGAAGAAAGGCCGTCATCGGTTCCTCATGTCCGGACTCCCTTGGAATCCGGGTGATTTCCTTGAAAATGGAAAGTACTTTTTCAGAATTCATTTGACATGGTTTTATCTTGCCACAGGCACAAGCATCTTCTCTATGTCCGTCACGAACTGTCTGAACGTCTTGTCTGTGGACATCAGATCAGAAACCGTTGTGCAGGCATGCAGGACTGTAGCGTGATCCTTGCCTCCAAGTTCCATACCAATTGTAGACAGCGAGCAGCCTCCGATGTGATTCCTGCTCATGAACATGGCTATCTGCCTTGCCTGTACAATCTGCCTTTTCCTTGATTTGGACAGCAGAGTCTCGCGTGTGATGTTGAAATATTCACACACGACCTCCTGCACCTTGTCGATGGTGACATCGTTCTGCACATCACTGACTATGTTGCCCGTGACATGCTCGGCGAGCTCCTTGGTCACTTCTTCGTGGCAGAGGGTCGCGTTGGCTATCAAAGAGATGAGCGCGCCCTCTAGTTCCCTGAAGTTTGACCTGACCTTGTTGGCGAGAAGCTCCAGCACATCCTCTCCGACAGAAACGCCTTCCCTTGCGCAACGGGCCCTGAGCATGCCGAGCCTCGTTTCATAATCCGGTTTTGACAACTCGATCGAAAGCCCCCATTTAAAGCGGGAAAGGAGCCTCTCCTCAAAATTCATCAGATCGACAGGCGCCCGGTCCGATGTGAACACAAGCTGCTTGCCTGACTGGTGGAGGTGGTTGAATATGTTGAAAAAGGCATTCTGCGACGCTGGACCCACCAGTTCCTGGATGTCATCCATGATCAGCACATCGATCCTCATGTAGAAGGCCATGAAGTCCGTGAGCTTGTTCTGGACATTGACAGCATTCACGTACTGGGTCTTGAACTCATTACCGGTCACATAGAGGACCACAAGGTCAGGATAGGCCTCGTGGATCGCTATGCCTATCGCCTGCGCGAGATGGGTCTTGCCAAGACCAGGACCGCCGAAGATGAACAGAGGATTGAACGGAGTCTTTCCCGGTTTGTCGGAGATGCTCACGCCCGCGTTATAACCCATTTTGTTGCACTCCCCCTTGATCAGGTTGTCAAAACAGTAGACAGGGTTGAGCCTTGGATTTATCTTAAGTTTCTGGATCCCGGGAAAGACGAAAGGGCTGGGATTCCCTGACGGCTGGAATGTGTTGATGCTTACAGGCTTGTTCTCAGGGACATTGCCGTTGGCGGCTGTGAAGACCATCGCGCGCTCCTTCTGTACGGGATGAATCCGGTACAAAAGCTTCGCATCCTGGCCGATGACCCTTCTCAACGTCATTCTTATAATGGGAAGAAAGGCATCCTCAAGGTAGCTTCTAAAGAAATCCGTCGGCACCTCTACGGTAAGTGTCGACCCTTCAAGGGAAACAGGAACTATGGTTTTAAACCACACATCGAACTGTTTCGGCTCAACGTTCTGTTTGAATATCTGTAAACAATCGTTCCAGACAGTAATATGTCTTTCCAATTCAGCCATTACTTTAAATGAATATCAATTTTACCCGAGAAGTTTGTCCAACATTTTTCAGTAGTGCAAAATTGGAGGAAAATTAGTTTATAAAAAATCTTTTTTTGTATTGTTTTTGATTTTTATTTTCCTTATACGACCAAATGCCCAGCGAGAATTAACTCGTATAATTACAATAGAATCAATATTTTACAAAATCAATTTTTCATAAGTATCTCAAATGTAAGCAGGTTATAATTTAGAATTATTCAATTCAACACCACAACGTCTGACTAAATCATTTACTGCTCAGACAAAGGCCTTATCTGAGCCTTACCGCGATTCCGTTCTCGACTTTGACAAGGAACGAATCCTTGAAATCCTTTCTTATCTTGCGGCTGGCCTCGGCCGCGGAGTCAAGGTCCTCGGAAGCGCCGATCACATATTTGTACAATTTGCCTGCGCGAAGCCTCAAAAACTTATGCCCCTTGAAGAAAGGATCATCCTCGCGCATGGACTTGGACGAGACAAGCACTTGGGTGCCATAGACTACGGCATCGTTTTTCTTCTCCGGCATCCGGGTGCCATCATCTACGCTTGCGCTTCGTTCTTTGTCCGCGCCATCGCCGTTTCCTTCCGTGTCCTTGCCGGCCACAGGAATTCCCGTGCCGCGCGTTGGATTGCGCGCCTCTTCTCCATCGTACTCCTTCTTGTACTTTTTGAACGCGTCATAGATGTCCGAAGCTATCCTGTCTCTACCCTTTTCTGTGATCAGTGCCCCGCGGTCCTCAGTGTTTGACATGAAACCGCACTCGATAAGGACAGAGGGCATGGCGGTTCTCCAGAGCACATAGAAGGGGTCCTGGGATATTCCCCGGCTGTTTGGGATCGCGCCGCCCTTCATTTCAATGTCAACCATCTGTGCGAATCTGAGACTCTGCTCAAGATAGGCGTTCTGCATAAGGTTCATGAATATGTAGGATCCGGGGTCATTAGGATCGAAGCCCTCGTAGCGCGTACTGTAGTCGTCCTCAAGCTTTATGACGGAATTTTCTCTCCTCACCACGTCCATATTACCCGCGTAAAGATCCTTGTTCTTGCTGGTGTACTGTCCCAAAATGTGTATGGAATATCCTTTGGGTCCGCTTCTCCTCCTTTCGATTGAGTTGACATGTATCGAGATGAACAGATCGGCGTTGTTGCGGTTCGCGATGTCGGCCCTCCCCTGCAATGGCACGAAAGTGTCATCGCTCCTTGTAAGAATGACCTTGACATCCGGATAGCCGTCTCTTATTTTTCCGGAAAGCCTGCGCGCTATGTCCAACACAACTGTCTTTTCCATAGTTTTCCCACTTGGACTGACACATCCTGCGTCCTTGCCGCCATGTCCAGGGTCAATGACGACGGTTGACAGCTTTATAATGCTCGCCGGATCCTGTCCGTAGGCCACGGATCCGGTCAAGGAAATAAATAATGCCGCGATAACGGCAAGAAAATTGCGCTGTATATCCAAAATATTGTAGTATATTTGTCTTTTGCAAATTTATAAAATAATTGCAAATCAGAAAGCATGCACATAACATTATCCTCATCGCGGGATTCGCGGTGCTGACCGGGTTGACAATGTTCGGGCAGGATTTGAGGAGGAACAGGAACCTTACAAGGATTGCTGAATCTTCTGTCGTGCCCGACACTGCGTTCAAAGCCAAGTATGTTGACCCGGCGGCCCGTCAGGCAAAGGATTCGGTCCCCTCCCTTGAGGACACCCTGTCCTTAAGGAGGGACTCGATCAGAAGAGCCGATTCCACGTCCAGGGCGGATTCGCTTTTCCTTCTTGAGAAGAGTTCCCTTTCCAGGCCGGCTTTCTCAGGCGCCAAGGATTCCATCCGGCAGGATTTCTCAAACGGGCAGCGCAAGATGTACTACTGGGGTGACGTTGAAGTGTCCTACGAGAACATCAAGCTGAAGGCTGATTACATGGAGTACGACATGTCAACGGGGACCGTTTTCGCCAGAGGCACTTATGACAGCCTAAAACATGAGTGGAAAGGCCGCCCCGAGATGACGCAGGGCGGCCAGACATTCAATATGGAAGAGGTCTGGTATAACTTCAACACAAGGAAGGCGCGGATCACCAACATGGTCACCAAGGAGGATGACGGAATCCTGCACGGAAAAAACATCAAGATGATGCCGGACAAGTCCATCAACATCACCAAAGGCAAGTACACGGTCTGCGATCTGGAGCATCCTCACTACTATCTTAAATTGTCAAGCGCCAAGATTGTCACAAAGCCTTCCCAGAAGACTGTTTTCGGTCCGGCGCACCTTGTCGTGGAGGATGTCGACCTTCCAATCGGCATTCCGTTCGGATTCATCCCGAAACGTCCGGACAGAGCGACAGGCCTGCTTATGCCCTCAATCGGGGAAGAGAACGCGCGTGGATTTTACTTAAGGGACGCCGGCATGTACTTCGTCCTCGGAGACTACTTCGACATGTCCTTGACCGGAGACTACTATACCCTTGGATCATGGGCGGCCAATCTCAACTCACGATATATGGTGAAATACAAGTTCACCGGAAACCTTGCGGTGAACTACTCTGTCGACCAGACCGGTGAGAAAGGAAGCTCGGATTTTTTCCAAAGCAAGAATTTTGGAGTAAGATGGTCTCATTCACAAGACTCGAAGGCTCATCCTGGAACCTCGTTCTCGGCCTCAGTGAACTTTTCCAGCCCTTCCAACAGCCGATACAATTCCCATTCGGTGTCAGAGGCTCTCCAAAATCAGATCTCGTCCTCAATCTCTTACTCAAAAAATTGGAACGGCAAGTTCAACCTGTCCGTCAACGCCCTGCATAGCCAGAACTCAAGGGACAGCTCATATTCATTCACTCTTCCTAACGTGACATTCTCAGTGTCCACGTTCTATCCTTTCAAAATCAAGAACAGGGTCGGCAAGGAGCGTTTCTACGAGAAATTCGCTCTCGGCTACAACACGTCGATCCAGAACAAAGTCAACTTCAAGGCCTCCGAGTTCGGCGAGCCCGGCTTCTTGGACAAGTTCCAGAACGGCATGGCACACAATTTCTCGATAAAACTTCCGGATTTCACCCTGTTCAAATATCTTAATGTGGCTCCTAACGTCAGCTATGGCATGAACTGGTTCTTCCGAAAGAGCGAGGCTTATTTCGATCCTGAGACCAACAGCGTGAAAACGGAGATGGGCAGGCAGTTCGGGACTTTCGGAACCACCCACAATTATTCCGGATCAATCTCAATGAGCACGCGGCTTTACGGAATGTACCTCTTTGGCAAGCACCATAAGGTGCAGGCTTTAAGGCATGTGGTGTCTCCAAGCGTGAGCATGAGCTTCAGCCCGGAGAAAGGCAAGGCTTTCAACGGATGGCGGACATTCAATTACATCGACACGCTCGGCGTCCAGAGATCCTACGACTACAACATCTACCAGGGGCAGATCAATTCCGCTCCAGGAAAGGGAAGGTCAGCCACAATGAGCCTCTCGATCGGCAACAATCTTGAGGCCAAGGTCCGCGACCTGAAAGACACCACGGGCACAGGCACGAAGAAAGTGAAGATTCTCGATCAGCTCAACATCACTACCGGTTATAATTTCCTGGCCGACTCACTGAAAATGAACAATGTCGGTGTGTCCATGTCCACGTCGGTCTTTGGCAAGCTCGGCATCAACGGAAACATGAATTTCGATCCGTATGCTGTAAACGAGAAAGGGCAGAAGGTCAACAGGTACAACATCATGGAGACAGGTGTCCCTCTCCGGCTCACAAATGTAAGCGCCTCACTTTCATATTCACTGTCAGGTAAAGGAACTGTCAAAGGGAATGACGGATCAAAGTCAGGCGATGGCGGAGACGCTGGCGGTTCCTCCAACGCGGCCGACTACTACAGAAGGATTTACTATCATCCTGTTACAGGTGAATATATTCCTGGTGGGTGGCTGTACTACACAAATCCTAATGTTCCGTGGAGTGTCAACCTCAATTACAGCTTCCAGATGAACAGGTCATACACTTTCGCGAACAACCAGCGTACGCGAAAGGATAACTTCACACAAACCCTGGGGGTCCAAGGCAATGTTCAGCTGACCCCTAAGATGTCAGTCCAGGCGCAGTCCGGATGGGACTTCACGGCCATGAAAATGACGACTACACAGTTTTCGTTCAGGTACGACCTTCATTGTTTCAACATCTCCGTTTCCTGGGTTCCTTCCGGAATGTATCAGTCTTACTCTTTTCTCATCTCGGCCAACGCCGCGGCACTGGCTGACTTGTTGAGATTCAAGAAAAGTACAAGTTACTGGGATAATTAGCTTGCTTTTTAGTCATAATTATCCTATATTTGCACACTGAGTTTTTCAGAGAAAGCCTAATGGCTTCACCCCACAGTGTAATATAATCGAAATCAGTCCGGACCGCAACTCCGGAATCATTTAAAGACTATGCCTTATAATTTATTTGAGCTCAATAGTATGAGCAGAGAGCAACTTGAACAGGTAGCTCAGGAACATCAGGTTAAGAACATCAAAAAACTGACGTCCGAAAATCTTGCGTACGCCATACTCGACGCGCAGGCTACAGCCGCTTCTCAGCAACCTATCGAGAAGCCTAAAGGCAAGCGCGGAAGGCCACGCAAGAACCCTCTCCCGGACCAGGCCCAGCCTTCTGCCAAAGAAAAAGAAAAGGACAACAAAAAGACAAATGAACAGGCGGCTGCCAAAGATAATAAGGAGACTATGGTGGAGAGCACCGGTTCCGGACCCGCGCCACAGGAACAGCCTGCCAAACCAACTCCAAAGAAAAGAGGCCGTAAACCTAAATCCGCAGCTTTGGCTGTAGACCAGACGGCCGCTGACGCGCAGACAAAAAATGAAAGCAAGATAGAAGATGCCGCCGCTCCCGTGGAAGAAACGGCTCAGACAACTTCAGAGGATCCGTCCGAAAAATCCATCACCGGCAAAGAGTTCATCCATCAGCTTTTCGATGACCTGAAGGACGACCCTGCCGCTCATGGGGACATCAGCCGCAGAAAACAAAAAAATAAATTTGCCGGCCAGAATTCTCAAACTTCAAATCAGCAGAAGCCTCAAAACTTTCAGAACCAGGCCGCAAGACCAAAAAATCCCGAGGTTGAGTTCGAGGGGACCGTAGAGGCCACCGGAGTCCTTGAGATCATGCCTGATGGTTACGGCTTCCTCCGCTCATCCGACTACAACTATCTGAATTCACCCGATGACATCTATGTCAGCCAAAGCCAGATCAAGAACAATGCCCTTAAATCGGGCGACACGGTGACAGGCGAGATCCGTCCGCCTAAGGAAGGCGACAAGTATTTTCCTCTTGTCAAGATAAACTACATCAACGGGCGTACTCCGGACTACATCCGTGACAGGGTTCCATTTGATTTCCTTACACCTCTTTTCCCGGAAGAGAAGTTCAATCTTCTTGGACACGGGCATCAGAGTGATCCGTCCTGCAGGATTGTAGACATGTTCACTCCTATCGGCAAAGGGCAGCGCGGACTGATCGTATCACAGCCTAAGACAGGTAAGACAATGCTCCTTAAGTCCATTGCCAACGCCATTGCCGACAACCATCCTGAGGTTTACGAGATCGTGCTCCTTATCGACGAGCGTCCGGAGGAGGTTACCGACATGAGCCGCAGCGTGAAGGCGGAAGTGGTCGCATCAACTTTCGATGAACCTGCGGAGAGGCATGTGAAAGTCGCCAACATGGTTCTGGAGAAGGCCCGCAGACTTGTTGAGTGCGGTCACGATGTCGTGATTCTGCTTGATTCGATCACACGTCTCGCACGTGCCTACAACACGGTTCAACCGGCATCGGGAAAGGTCCTGACCGGCGGCGTCGATGCCAACGCCCTGCAGAAGCCGAAGCGCTTCTTCGGTGCTGCGCGTAACATAGAGGGCGGCGGCTCCTTGACCATTCTCGCTACCGCTTTGACCGACACCGGCTCCAAGATGGACGATGTGATCTTCGAGGAGTTCAAGGGCACCGGCAATATGGAGCTCCAGCTTGACAGGACACTTGCCAACAGGCGTATCTTTCCTGCCGTCAATGTTGTACTGTCCAGCACACGTCGTGATGACCTACTCTACAGCCGTGAGGCCGCCAACAGGATCTGGATCCTGCGCAAGCTTCTTGCCGACATGAATCCTACCGAGGCGATGAACTTTATGCTTCAGCTGATGGATGAGTACAAGACCAACGACATGCTTCTTGACAACATGAACAAGGTCACTCCCCGCGACGCAAAGTACTACGACACGTTCTGATTCGATTCAGGAATATGCAAACAAAGGCGGCTGAATATCTCTCAGTCGCCTTTGTTTATTATTTGTAATCCGAACCGGAATCAAGTCATGGAATCAGTACTGATCCCATGACTTGATTTGAAGGTCGTCTATGCTGGTGGAGCAGAACGCGCGGATGAAGGCGGTCGCCAGACGGGCGTTCGTGAAGAGGGTGACGTTGAAGTCAATTGCGGCCCTCCTGATCTGGTAGCCATTGGACAACTCTAGTTCAGAGAAGTTTTTCGGAATATTAATCACCATGTCAACCTCTTTGTTCTGAATCATTTCCAGAGCTGGTTTAAATCTGCCCTTGAAGTTAGGATTGTCGCATTCGCTCGGCCACAACACCTTGGTGGCGGGTACACTGTTCTCGACAAGGTACTTGTAGGTGCCTCCTGTCGCATAAAGCTCGTACCCCTTGTCGACAAGAAGCCGGCACGCGTTCAGCATGTCCGCCTTTTGAAGAGGATCTCCCGTTGACAGCAGGATCCTCTTTTCGGGAATCCTCTGCCCGACAGAAAGAATGGACTTCAACAGAGCCTCGTTCAGATCATCGCCAAGGCAACCAACCTCGCCCGTGGACGACATGTCAACACCCAGCATCGGATCGGCCTCCTGAAGCCTGGCGAACGAGAACTGTGAGGATTTCACACCAACATAGTCAAGATCGAAGGCGCTCTTCTGCGGTGCTGCTGGATGCAGGCCGAGCATGACCTTTGTGGCAAGCTCGATGAAATCGATCTTAAGCACCTTTGACACGAACGGAAAACTTCTGGACGCGCGCAGGTTGCACTCTATCACCTTGATGGCGTTCTCCTTGGCTAGGAACTGGATGTTGAACGGACCGGAGATGCTTAGCGCGCCGGCGATGGCACGGGCTATCTTCTTGATCCTGCGCACGGTCTCGACATAAAGTTTCTGCGGAGGGAACTGGATGGTTGCGTCTCCGGAATGGACTCCTGCATATTCAATGTGCTCCGAGATCGCGTAGGCAAGGATCTCGCCATTGTCGGCGACGGCGTCGAACTCGATCTCCTTGCTCCGCATATAGAATTTGCTGATCACAACAGGGTGCTCCTGAGACACCTCCGCTGCGAGACTGAGAAAATGGCGAAGTTTCTCCTCATCGTGGCAGACGTTCATCGCGGCTCCGGAAAGCACGTAGGAAGGTCTGACCAAAACAGGGAAGCCTACTTTCCTGATGAAGTTGTCTACCTCGTCAACGGTCGTGAGCTCGCTCCATTCCGGCTGGTCGACACCGAGGCTGTCCACGATGCTGGAGAACTTGTGACGGTCCTCGGCTTTGTCGATGTCCTCGGCAGCGGTGCCGAGAATAGGCACGTTGTGTCTGTGCAGCTTGAGAGCAAGGTTGTTCGGAATCTGGCCGCCCACAGAGACTACCACTCCGTGCGGATGCTCGAGGTCGATGATGTCCATAACCCTCTCAAAGGTGAGCTCGTCGAAATAGAGCCTGTCGCACATGTCATAGTCGGTTGAGACGGTCTCGGGATTGTAGTTGATGAGCACTCCCCTGTACCCCTGCCTCCTGATTGTCTGGAGACAGGTCACCGAGCACCAGTCGAACTCCACGGAGGAACCTATCCTGTAGGCTCCGGATCCGAGGACGATCACAGACCTTCCGTCGTCTTCGTACTCAATGTCATTCTTTGTACCGTTGTAGGTCAGGTAGAGGTAGTTCGTCCGGGCAGGGAACTCGGCGGCAAGGGTGTCTATCTGCTTGACGGCAGGGACTATGCCGAGGGATTTTCTATATTCACGAACCATGTCCATGTTGGCGGTGACGGCGCCAGTGTCCTTCCAGACGGCTCTCTGGATCTGGAAATCCGAGAAGCCTTCCTGCTTGGCGAGGCGCAGAAGTTCGACAGGCATGTCTTCGAGATTGTCGTACGAGTTCATGTCCCTGTAAGTCTTTACGATGTTCTCGAGCTTGTTCAGGAACCATTTGTCTATCTTGGTCAGGCCGTGGATCTGATCGACCGTGTAGCCGGCCTGCATCGCCTTGGAGATCACGAATATACGCTTGTCGGTAGGCTCACGGAGGGCCTCATCCACGTCGGCGACATGAAATTCCTTGTTGCCGACGAATCCGTGTGCCCCCTGGCCGATCATTCGGAGACCTTTCTGGATGGCTTCCTCGAAACTGCGGCCGATCGCCATGACTTCGCCGACTGACTTCATCGATGATCCGATCTTGCGGGAGACCCCGTGGAATTTGCTGAGATCCCATCGAGGAATCTTGCAGACGATGTAGTCAAGGGCCGGCTCGAAGAACGCAGGGGTAGTCTTGGTGACTGAGTTCTTAAGGTCGAACAGGCCGTAGCCCAGACCGAGTTTCGCGGCCACGAACGCGAGCGGATAGCCGGTGGCCTTGGAGGCCAGGGCGGAGGAACGGCTCAGACGGGCGTTGACCTCGATGACGCGGTAGTCCATGGCATCCGGGTCGTAGGCGTACTGCACATTGCACTCGCCCACTATTCCGATGTGGCGGACAATCTTGATCGAGAGTTCGCGCAGGAAATAGTAATCGTTGTTGGACAGGGTCTGGGACGGTGCAACAACGATGCTCTCTCCGGTGTGGATTCCGAGCGGGTCGAAGTTCTCCATGTTGCAGACCGTGATGCAGTTGTCATAACGGTCACGGACAACTTCATATTCAATTTCCTTCCATCCCTTAAGAGATTTTTCCACAAGTACTTGCGGGGAGAAGGAGAAGGCTTTCTCACAGAGTTCGTCAAGCTGCTTGTCATTGTCGCAGAAGCCGGAACCGAGTCCGCCGAGTGCGTAGGCGGCGCGGACGATAAGCGGGAATCCGAGTTCATGGGCGGCTTTCCGGGCCTCTTCGATGTTGGACGCCGGGTGGGACTTGATGGTCTTCACGCCGATCTCGTCCAGTTTCTTGATGAAGAGGTCACGGTCCTCGGTGTCCATGATGGCCTGGACAGGGGTGCCAAGCACCTGAACGTTGTACTTGTCCAGAATTCCGTTCTCGAACAGCTCAACACCGCAATTCAGGGCGGTCTGGCCTCCGAAAGAGAGGAGAATGCCTTGCGGTTGCTCCTTGGCGATGACTTTTTCGACGAAGAACGGGGTGACAGGCAAGAAGTAAATCTTGTCGGCCACTCCCTCCGAGGTCTGCACGGTGGCGATGTTCGGGTTGATGAGGACAGTCTCGATGCCTTCCTCGCGCAGGGCCTTCAAGGCCTGTGAGCCGGAATAGTCAAACTCTCCGGCCTGGCCGATCTTGAGCGCGCCCGATCCAAGGATCAGGACTTTCTTTATGTTGGTGTTTTTCATTACTTCTTCTGATTAAAGCTTGCTGATGAACTCATCGAACAGGAAATTCGTGTCCGTCGGGCCGCTGGACGCCTCAGGGTGGAACTGAACCGAGCAGAACGGCCTGGTCTTGTGGCGGATGCCCTCGTTGGTGCCATCGTTCATATTCACGAACCAAGGTTCCCAATCCGCTCCGAGAGTCTTGTCGTCAACCGCGAATCCGTGGTTCTGGGACGTGATGAAGCAGCGGTTTGTGCCGACCATCCGGACTGGTTGGTTGTGGCTGCGGTGGCCGTACTTCAACTTATAGGTGTTGGCTCCGCCGGCCCTCGCAAGCAGCTGGTTGCCCATGCATATTCCGAAAATAGGTTTGTCACCTTCCATGGCCTTGCGCAGGTTGGCGACGGTGACATTGCAGAACTGAGGGTTGCCTGGACCGTTAGAGATGAAGAGTCCGTCATATTCAAGTTTGTTGAAATCGTAGTCCCAAGGCACTCTGACGACCTTCACGCCCCTTTCCATGAAGCATCTGAGGATGTTGTGCTTGACCCCGCAATCGACCATCACGACGGTCTTGGGGCCGCTGCCATATTCAATGACATCCTTGCAGCTGACGATCGCTATCTGGTTGGCCAGGTTAGGGTCGTCGACCGGGAAATCCTTCTCGACACCGTCCGGCACGATCATTCCGAGCATCGAGCCCTTCTCGCGCAGAAGCTGGGTCACGGCGCGGGTGTCGATCCCGAATATTCCCGGAACCTTCTGCTCCTTCAGCCATTCATCGAGGCTCTTGACAGCGTCCCAATGGCTGTAGTCAAAGGAGTAGTCGCTTATGACGACCCCTCTGACCCAAATTCTTTCTGATTCGAAGTTCTTCGAGATTCCCATTTTATCCGTTCCTTCCTGTGGCACACCATAATTGCCTATCAATGGATATGTTACGCAAAGGATTTGCCCCGAGTAGGACGGATCCGTGAGGCTCTCGGGATATCCCACCATCGCGGTTGAGAAGACAACTTCTCCATCGCACGGTCCGTCGTAGCCGAAAGAGAATCCGCGGAATTCCGCTCCGTTCTCCAACTTAAGTGTCGCGCCTTTTCTTGAGTTCATGATATATACCTTACTAACTTTTATTCAAACATCTATCATAAAAAAAACGACCATCTCAAACAGTGATGAAATGGTCGATGAAAGTCAATGAAAGAACATTCCCACTGTGCATCCTTGGACGCACTGACGCTCAAAGGTATTAAAGTTACATCAAGCATTACGGAAGTTCGTTTCTTTTGCAAATTTAAGCAAAAAAAATGGGAATATGTATCGAAACGCTTATGAATATATATTCACTTCCTTCGCATTGGCATGAAGCGGAAAACTGCGATTGACAAGAAAGTCAGAGCCTCGGTCGCAGGCAGCGCGAGCCATATACCATTCACTCCTGCGAAATGAGGTATCAATAGGAAGCAAGGAACAAGGAATATGACTCCTCTGGAAAGCGAAAACATGGTCGCGGGAAACGCCCGTTCCACACTCTGGTAATAACCGATGGCAGCGACGTTCACTATCGACAGGGTGAAGCCGATCGCCATAAGTGGCACACCGTGAGCCGCTATTGAATATGCCGGAGCGTCCTTGCTGAGGAACAGCTCCGCCACGTGGCTGATTCCCAAGGCAAGGGCAAGCGAGACCACGATTCCTAGTCCCAAGGCAGTGAGCAGCGACACCTTACGGGCTTCGATCACACGGCCACGGTTGCCGACTCCGTGGTTGAAACTGATGATAGGCTGCGCGGACTGTGAAATCGCGTTTCCTGTCATGAATATGAAGGGCATGATGTAGCAGGCAATTGAGAACGCCGCCACTCCGTCCTCCCCTAAATACCTCATGAACACATAGTTGCCCACGAACATCAGCATTGAGATGCTGATTTCTCCAAGAAAGGCTGACAGTCCGAGACGGAATTGGTACCACAGGTTGCGCAGGCAAAGACAGAGACTTTTCCAAGACATCTTCAAATGGTAGGGCCTCATTGTCTTGGACAGGAATATAATGTAGAACAGGACCATAAGTCCTCCGGTCCAGCATCCGATTGACGTGGCTATGGCTACTCCCTCAAGCCCTTTGTCAAGGACAAAAAGGAACACGTAGTCCAGCACGACGTTGACGATGGACGGAACCGCGGCGGCCGCCGAGGCGTACTTAGGTGAGCCGTCCAGCCGGATGATCAGAAGGCCGACAGACTGGAGGAACAGCGCACAGAAAGCGTAGGCCAGCCACTTCTGGTAGTCAAGGACGTATGGCAGCAGCTTGTCTGAGGAACCGAGAAGGTAAGCGCTTTGGGTGCTGAAGCTCTGTACCAGAACCGTCAGCGTCTCCGTGACCAACACTCCAAAGATTAGTGTTTGAGTCATGTTGATGCGAGCCGCCTTTTCGTTGTTCTGCGAAAGGTGGACGGAGGAAATAACCGAGCATCCGATGCCGAATAGCAGCCCTAACCCTGTCATAATCATCCAGAAAGGTGCGAATATGTTGACAGCAGCGAGTGCGTCACTCCCCACCCCGTGCCCGACGAACACCCCGTCGATGGTCGTCATCACTGCCATGCAAGCCATCCCTACCAAAGTAGGAATGAATATTTTCCTGAAAAGTCCCGGAATGCTGTCGGAACCGAAATCTATCGAGTCTCGTTTCATAATTCAGTTCTGATTTTGGCCTGCAAAGATAGGCATAATATCTTTAGATGGAGAATTATGAAGTTTGTTCAATTCGCGGCAAACGCGACGATTATAACTTGCCATTCCTGCGCATCACAATATAGACCGTAATGCAGATGATGACGGAAAGGAGCGAGCCTGCGGGTGAGGCCAAGCCCATCGGGAACAGGGTGTCCGGGAACTTGACGGAAGCCAGATAGGACAGAGGAATGCGGGCGCAGACAATCGACAGGAAGTTGTGGCAGAATGAGATGATCGAATATCCGCAGGCTGTAAAGAACCCGCTGAAACAGAAATGGATACCAGCGAATATGCAGTCCCAGACGTAACCTTTAAGGTACTGCGCCCCAAGAGTGATGACCGTGCTGTCGCTCGTGAATATTCTTACAGCATATTCAGGAATGAATTGGAGAGTCACGGCTGCGATGGTGCCGAAGCCTACGGAGATCGCTATTGCATATTCCATTGTCTTTCTGGCTCTTTCTGGCTTTTTCGCGCCTATGTTCTGGGCCGCGATAGCCGAGACTGCCGCCAGCATCGCTGAAGGTACGATGAAGAGCAGGCCGATGAATTTTTCAACGATACCAACCGCCGCCGCGTCGTTCAGTCCTCTGCCGTTCGCGATTGCTGTGATTGCGATGAACGCAATCTGGATGAAGCCGTCCTGAAGTGCGACAGGCACTCCGATTTTGAGGATCCCGCCCATCGTACACCGCTCTGGCCAAAGGTCTTGGCCTGGGATATTCAAAAGAGATTTTTTCCGGATCACTATGGCCGCGATGATGACGCTGATCATTTGGGACAAGGTGGTGCCGAGCGCGGCCCCGGAAGGTCCGAGCCCGAAATGACCTATGAATATGTAATCAAGCGCGATGTTCGCCACACACGCCACTATCACGAAATACATGGGGCTTTTCGAGTCACCGAGGCCTCTGAATATGGACGCGATGATGTTGTAGGCGATGATGAACGGGATGCCGATGAAGCATATCCGTAGATAGTCGATTGTGCCTTTGACGGCTTCGGGCGGCGTGTCTATCATGCTGACTATGCTTCTGTTGGCGAGCAGCAGGATGAAAGTTGCGGCAATGGCTGTGAGTGCGGACAGCGTGAATGAGTTGCCGATGGTTCTGCTGGCGATTTCTTTGTCGCCAGCACCGACCGCCCTCGCTATCCGTACCGTCGCGCCCATCGCAAGACCGATGATGATGACGGTGAACATGTGCATTATCTGTGCTCCGTTGGATACCGCTGTCGTGCTGGCGACATCGCAGTATTGCCCTATGACGAACAAATCCGCCAACCCGTAAAGGATCTGCAGGAAATATGACAGCATATACGGCAGCGAGAATCTGCTGAGGTTGCCAAAGATGCTGCCCTGTGTGAGGTCCGTCTGCGCCATTCTTTTGCTTTTGAGGTGCAAATTTAATGTGTTTGCGTGGATTCTTGTCTTTAGGGGTTGAATATGTTGGGGATTGTTAATAAATTTGTTTTTCGTTGTCGCTTCGGTGCTGGACATATGAGTCCCATTGTTAAGTAAGCCGAGTGCTAAAATAATAGGACCCTGTTCCTGCCGAAGGGACGTAAAAGAACGAATATGCTCAACATAGAAGACACAATCTGCGCACCAGCCACCGTCCCTGGAACCGGTGCCATTGCCACCATCAGAATGAGTGGAAGTGATTCCTTCTCCATCGCTGACAGAGTTATAAGATGCAAAGGTGGTAATATTTCAGATACTGATGGTTACAGAATTAGATATGGAGTTGCGCTTGAGGACGATGGCTCCGATCTGGACACAGTTTTGGTAAGTGTGTTCCGATCCCCTCATTCCTACACCGGAGAGGACTCCGTTGAGATTTCCTGCCACTCATCAAAGTATATTGTCGAAAGGCTCCTCCAGAGGCTGGTAGAAAGCGGAGCCCGCGCTGCCTGTCCTGGCGAGTTCACTCAAAGGGCCTTTGTAAATGGCAAGATGGACCTTGCTCAGGCTGAAGCCGTTGCCGATGTGATTTCCGCACAGAACGCCGCTTCCCATAAGGTGGCTTTCAGTCAGTTGAAGGGTGGATTCTCGAAAGAATTGAAAGGCCTTAGAGATGAATTACTTAAGATGACTTCCTTGCTTGAGTTGGAGTTGGATTTCAGCGAGGAGGATGTGGAATTCGCCAGCCGTGCGGAACTTTCTTCATTGCTCAATGATGTTCTTTCGCATATTCAGTCGCTTACGGATTCATTCCGTTACGGCAACGCCCTCCGCAACGGTGTCCCGGTCGCGATAGTCGGTGCCGTCAATGCCGGCAAGAGTACCCTGCTGAACGCTTTGGTCGGTGACGACCGCGCCATTGTCTCAGACATCGCCGGCACCACCCGCGACACCATCGAAGAGACGATGACAATTGACGGCACCCTGTTCCGCTTCATCGACACCGCCGGTCTCCGCGAGACCACTGACGAAGTCGAGAAAATCGGCATTTCCAGATCCTACAGGAAGATGAACGAAGCCTCGATTGTCCTCGCCTTGCTTGATGTCACCGCATCGGAAGAAGAGAATGAGTCTTCGATTTCTGATATTGTCTCAAATTTGAATGTCCAGTCTCAAAAGTTGATAGTCTTGTTGAATAAGGTTGATGTTTTAGGTGCTAACATTAATGTTAGTCTAATTAACAACACTGTTTCAAATCCTAATGAAAAGGTTGTTAAACTCTACATTTCCGCAAAGACCGGATTCGGTCTCGAAGAGTTGAGAAAACTGCTTTCCGACTCGCAAAAGGCCACCACATTGGATTCTGACCAAACCATCGTGACCAATCTCCGTCACTACCAAGCCCTGATGAAAGCCTCCGAATCCCTATGTCAGGTCAAGAAATCCCTGTCATCCGGCCAGACTCCCGACCTCCTCGCCGAAGACCTCCGCCAAGCCCTCCATCACCTCGGCACCATCGTCGGTGAAGTCACCACGGACGAGGTGCTGGGGAATATTTTCTCGCATTTCTGCGTGGGTAAATAAATATTCTGCATCGGCAAATAAACATTCTGCGTCGGGATGAACGGGAACGCATCCTTTACAAGAATTTCGTTCAGGTTGGAGAAGATGTGAAAGCCATGATCAAGGAGATACAGCAGTACAAGGTGAAGTAGGAAACGGACAACTCGAAAACCTGGTTTGAAGTGAGGATTGGCAGTCTGTCGACCTCACTTTTTGCTTATGTTACATCGAGCGGCAAATAAAGTTGAACTATTTTCTAATTTATTCGCTATATATTGGGATAAATAGTGTAGAACTTCATCATTTTTGATTACCTTTGTCCGGATAATCAAGGTAAACGTATTGACATGACTGACAATAAAGTTGACATCAACCGGCTGAAAGTAGTACTTGTAGAAAAAAAGCGGACCAGCAAGTGGCTTGCTGAGCAGTTGGGAAAGGACACAACCACGGTGTCCAAATGGTGTACCAATACCACCCAGCCCGGACTGGAGACCCTGCTCCGCATAGCCGAACTTCTTGAAGTGGATGTGAAAGACCTGCTCAATTCATCAATGAAAACAGAAAAATAAGCTTATGAACTCTAAGATAAAGGAACAACTACGGCAGCGCATCAAGTCATTGGACGTGCTGACCAATGAGGAGCGAAGCCAGCTGCTTGAACTCCTTGCCGAGAACAAGCCTTACGGCCTTGTGTGGGAAGACAAGCCGGAAGACGTGGAGGAGCGACTGCGTGAGGAGCTGCCTGTGCTGAAAGAGGTGCCTGAGCGTGCCTTCATCTCCGACAATCCGGATGCGCCAAACCACATCCTCATAGAGGGCGACAACCTCGAAGCCCTCACCGCCCTTGCCTATACACACGAGGGAAAGATTGATGTCATCTATATTGATCCGCCTTATAACACGGGTAACAAGGACTTTGTCTACAACGACCACTATGTCGACAAAGAGGACAGCTACCGTCACTCCAAGTGGCTGTCATTCATGAGCCGAAGATTGAAGATTACCAAGCAGTTGCTTTCCGACAAAGGCGTGCTTTTTATTTCGATTGATGACAATGAGCAGGCACAGTTGAAACTGTTGTGCGATGAGGTTTTCGGGGAGAACAACTTTGTCGGCCTTATTTCAAGGGCGACTGGGACTACGACTGGACAAGATACCGGAAGTTTAGGGAAAGCATGTGATTATATGCTTGCGTTCTCAAAACAAGAAAAATATACAATCGGCGGACTTCCTTTGGATGAAAAGGATTTAGGAAGATATTCCATGTCTGACGAAAAAGGAAATTACTCTATTCTACAATTGCGAAGAACAGGTGGCGAAGACAGAAGAGAAGACCGACCTACAATGTTTTTCCCAATAACTGCTCCTGATGGTACAGAAATATATCCATACGGTCCCACAGGCTATGAAAGTAGATGGAGAGTTGGACCGCAAAAGGTGGAACAAATGAGAAAGGAGAACCTTTTGTATTTCAAGAAGGACAAAAACAACGAGTGGAAAGTCTATTATAAATTCTACTCGGATAACAAGACTAAACGGCCATCTAATTTATGGACCGATGTAGAAGGGAATAAAAAAGCCCAAATTGAATTGAAGAATATTCTTCATAATAAATTATTTGAGACCCCTAAGCCCATAGACCTAATTCGTAGAATACTGCAAATAACTGATAGTTCATCATCCACCATCCTTGACTTCTTCGCTGGCAGTGGCACAACACTCCATGCCACGATGCAGCTCAATAATGACGACGGTGGCCACCGCAAGTGCATACTTGTGACCAACAACGAGAACGGCATCTGCGAGAATGTTACTTACGAAAGAAACAAGCGCGTGATCCAAGGATACACCACACCAAAGGGCGAGCAGGTGGCTGGGCTGACAGATAACAACCTTCGCTACTACCGCACCGACTTTGTAGGGCGAAGCCGAAGCGTGCAAAACATGCGCCGCCTGGTGAATCTCAGCACCGACATGCTCTGCATCAAGGAAGACCTCTACGAGGAGCAGCGGGAATTTGCCGGACAGCAGACCTACAAAAGCGTATTTCGCTATTTCGACAACGGGCAGAAGCGTATGTTGGTCATTTATCGTGAGGAAGCAGTGGAGCAGCTTGCACGGCTCATTGCCCAAACCGACTTCAACGACAAAATAAAGGTATATGTGTTCTCTCCGAGTGAAGACCCTTGGGAAGAGACGTTTGAGGAGGTTGCCGACAAGGTGGAGCTGTGTGCCCTGCCTGCCGCCATCTACAATGCCTACCGCCGTGTCTTGCCCAAGCAACATGATGAGATAATCGGTGCAGGTGAAACCGAGCAGGAACCGCAAACTGACGGCATGTTGAACTTTACAGACTAAGGAGGCGAGGAATGACGGACGATATAAAAAGACAACCAAAGAAATCCATCCGCTTCTTTAATGACCGGGAAGTACGGGCAGTATGGGATGAAGAAAATAACTGCTGGTGGTTCTCTGCAACCGATATAGTTAGAGCCATCAACAACGAACCGGATTATGCTAAAGCCGGAAACTACTGGCGGTGGCTTAAACGCAAGCTGAAGCAGGAGGGCATTCAACTCGTGAGTGCCACTCACGGGTTTAAATTTGAAGCTCCGGACGGGAAGTTGCGCATAGCGGATGTGCTGAATAGTGACAAAGATTGATAACCGGGAAATGTTCATGAAAGGAATCGACTACTCCTATTATTATGAACAAAATGATTAGACACAAGAATGAAAACATTAGCATATCAACAAAAAGCCGTCAGAGAACTGATTGACAAGACCATCCGCCTGCTTAACCTGGGCGGACGGAGAAACAAGATCGTGTTTGAAGCCCCGACAGGAGCAGGTAAGACGGTGATGGCGTGTCAGGCATTGTCCGGAATCGTGGATGAATTGCAGGATCGTGGCGACAGCCTTTATCAGGAGGTGGCTTATATCTGGTTTGCCCCGCGCAAACTGCACCTGCAAAGCTACGAGAAACTGAAAGACGTGTTCTCCGAGACGCGCAAACTCCGTCCCTTGATGTTCGACGAGTTGGAGCAGAGCGAGGGCATACGTTCCGGCGAGATACTGTTCGTCAACTGGGAAAGCGTGAACAAGGATAGCAACCTGATGGTGCGTGACAGCGAGAGTTCGGCATCGCTCTATGAAATTACCCGTAAGACACAGGAGGAGTTTGGTCTGCCCATCGTGGCAATCATCGACGAGGAACACATGTTCTGGTCGAAGACTGCCGACAAGAGCGCAGCCGTGCTCGACCGCATAAACCCGACCGTGGAAATTCGCATATCAGCCACACCCAAGACGCTTGACGCAAAGGAAAAGGTCGTGGTGTACCGGAAGGATGTGATAGCGGCGGAGATGATCAAGAAGGAAGTGGTGCTGAACCCGGAAATTGAGCTTGACTTCAGCGACGAGCTGGAACTGAACGCCAACCTGATACACGCGGCCCTGAACAAGCGCAACCATATTGCCGAAGCATACAAAGAACTGGGAGTGAACATAAACCCACTGCTGCTTATCCAGCTGCCCAATGACGAAAAGGAGAAGATGACGGCAGAAGAGTCAGCCATTGCCGACCAGGTGAAGCGATATCTGGACGTAATGTGCGGAATCAACGAGAATAACGGACGATTGGCCGTATGGCTGGCAGACGAGAAGAGGAACCTGCCCGATCTGGAAGCCCCTGACAACATGGCCGAGGTGCTGCTGTTCAAGGAGGCCATCGCCCTGGGCTGGGACTGCCCGCGTGCCGCCGTGCTGCTCATCTTCCGCAAACTGCAGAGCGACACGTTCACGGTGCAGACCGTGGGGCGCATACTGCGTATGCCGGAACAAAAGCACTATCCGAACGAATTGCTCAACACCGGCTACGTGTACACCGACATCGCCAAGGAGAAGATACGTGTGGTGGCCGCTGATGCGTCCTACATTCTGAACAACACCATTACGGCGCACCGCCGGGAGGGGCTGGACAACGTAGCCCTGAAATCATATTACTCTGAACGTCCTAATGTGGAACGAAACTACCTCGGACCCGATTTCAGGCGTGTTCTCTATCAGACAGCCGATACATTTTTCAAACTGGAGTCAAATGTAAGGATGCTGTTCTCGCTGGAGGAACTTGCCGCATTGAGCGGTGATACGGAATCAAGTCCGCTGGCCGATACGGATGACCTGCAAGTGAACGAAAACCGCCAAAGGGTAAAGAACTCTATACGGCTTGACGTGAAGAACATCAATGTGGAAATCCCGAAAGACGTGCATTTCCAGAACGATGTGCAGACCATCGAGGCCGGTATGGTAAAATACGCCCGCAAGGCATCGGAAATCAACCGCGTATTCATGGCCTATGTCAGCACAAAGGGGCATCAGTTCGAGAGCAAGGGGCGTGCCGACAAGATTTCATCCTACCTGCTTGAAATGCTTGCTGACTACTTCGGCATCTTTGACACCGATGCGAAGAAAGTGGTGCTGTACCATGATAACCGACCGAAGTTCGACCGCCTGATAGACCAGGCTCTCGCTGAATACGAGAAGCAACGCAACCGGGCAAAGAAGGTCGCCGCCGCTTCAAGGACATTCAAAGCCTACCAATGGGAAGTGCCCGAGGAAAGAATCTACGACAGCGAAACCAACCATGTGGAACAGGCCGAGGCCCATGCGCTCATACCGTTCGTGCAGTTGAACGCTGCCTCGAACCCGGAGAAGGAATTTGTCGCCTACCTTGAGCAGAACGGCAACTATATCGACTGGTGGTACAAGAACGGAGACAAAGGCAAGCAGCACTATGCCATAGAATATAGGGATGCGAACGGGGGCAAGTCGCTTTTCTATGTGGATTTCATCGTGCGCATGAAGAACGGGCATATTTACTTGTTTGACACCAAGAGTGCGGGCAGCGACATGGATGCTCCAGCCAAGCACAACGCCCTGTTGGACTATGTGAAGGCAAATTCGACAGAAGCGGCTCCGCTCCACGGTGGTGTTATCATCAGGGATGGCAGCAACTGGCTTTATTCCAAACTGCCAATAGAGAACACAACAGACACATTGAACTGGGATAGCTTCTATCCACAAAACGCATGACGGCAATGACAAAAGGAATAGACCCGAAATTTGTGCATTATGGCATCCGCAAAGATGACCTCGCCATGATAGAGGCCATCTGCGAAACCGAAGGTATCGACTTCGAGTGGATGAGCGAGGAAATACTGAAAGCCTACCACGCCAAAAAGGTAGATGTGATAGAAATGAGTGACAGCGATGCGGAAGATATAATCCGCAACGCTATACAGAAAATACGTCAATAAATGATTTGAAGCCATGCTCATACAGAAAATAAAGATAAGCAATTTCAAGACCTACCTGTCACTCGACCTTGACCTGACAGTGGATGACGACCGTCCTATCATTCTGATTGGCGGTTCAAATGGCGGTGGAAAGACAACTTTGTTTGAAGCCATAAGCGGTGCGCTATACGGGCTGAAAATAGAAAGCAAGGAACACTTCATGGAATTGCTCAATCAAGGAGCGATTAACAAAGTGAAGCCGGAAATCAGTTTGCAAATCACTTTTGTGGGCAAGGTTTTGGGGCAGCAGCAGAAGTATATTTTGAAGAGGATTTATCAACTGAATCCGCAGGGACGACCTCTTGAAAGCGTATCTCTGAACATGAACGGCAACATGTATGTGTATGGCACTATGACCGCACCCAAAGACAGAGTACGTGCGGAACAGGAAATCAGCAAAATCATCAAGGCCAATCTGCCGCAGGAGTTGAGCCAATATTTCCTGTTTGATGCCATGCAATCAAGTGAGTTGCTGAAAAAGAATGTGTTCCAGCAGACAATCCGTGACAATTTTGAAAATGTGCTTGGCTTCAAGAAATATCTGCAGCTGAAAAGGGCATCCGAGAAATTGCAGCAGGAATGGGCGCAGCAACGTCTGGAAGCCGAACAGGAGGCCAAAGAATACAACGAACTATGCAGCCAGAAAGACGACTTGGTGGCTGATATGAATACATGCCTTGCAGAGCAGGACCGGCTGTATAAATACCTGGCATCTGTCGAAGATGAGTATCAGCGAGCCAAAGAAGGTGCGCAGCAGGCATTGAACCTGAATAAGCGCATTCAGGAAGTAGACGGGAAAATCCGGGCAATAACAGACGAGGCAACCGATTATGCCGAGAATTTAAAGACATTTGTAGAGAATATTGAAATTAACGTATTTCTGCCAAAACTGGCATCAAACCTGTCCCAGGAAATCAACAATATACTCCGAATAAAAGAACAGCTGCTCAAACAAAGCACCGGAGCCTATCCTGTAGAAACTCTCCGTGATGTTACGGCAAAGATCATTGACTATCTGAAGGAACTGTCATTGTGCAGCCGGGCTGTTGATGAAGAAAATGTGGTTGCTCACATGGTCGCCTTGCAGAATGCGACCAATGCGAAAGACCCATATGACTATTTGGATGATTCCGAGGTCGAAGCTCTTAAGGAATTGCCTAAGAAAGGAGGCAGCAACCAATTTGTGTCGCTTGACCGTAAAAGGCAGGATTTGGAAATACAACTTGCTAATCTTGATAACCTGCGTACTGAGAAACGGACACTTGAACAAACGCAGGCAGGAGGCAACAGCATGTTGATAACAAATTACGAAGACGCAAAGCGTACGGTTGAGAAATTGAAGTCACAAGAAGACAGCCTGAAAAACGAGATCCAACGACTGGAAAAACGGATTCACCAATATGACGTTCAAATCCAGCAGGAGCCGGATGTGAAGTTTGACACTCTGGTAAAACTCCGTCCATTCTTTGAAAAGGTTGCCGACAGTCTGTTGAAGAAGAAAAAAGCCCAGATAGAAACAGAGATGCAGTCTCAGCTCAACAAACTGCTCGTATCATACAAGGGGCATGTAGGCCGGGTTGAACTCTCCGACAGTATGGAGAATTTCAATATCAAACTATACCACAGTGCCGGCAATGAAATATCTCTGAACCAGCTCAATGCCGCTTCTAAACAGATATTCATCCAAGTTCTGCTTAAAGTCCTGCGAAATCTGGGCGACTACAACCCTCCCGTGATGATTGACACCGTAATGGGAGTACTTGACAATGAGAGCCGTGACGCATTGATGGAGGAATATTTTCCTCAATTGGCCGAACAGACCATCCTGCTCTGCACTACTTCGGAAATACGCACGGACAGCGATTATGTGAAATTGGAACCATTCATATCAAAGACCTATACTCTGCACCGTAACGTGGAAGAACAAAACACGACTGTAGAAGAAGGCTATTTCGGAATACCACTTAATCAGTAAGAGACTATGAGCGCAATAAATTTTTCAAATACCCGACAAATGGAGGGATTGCTTGACGAAATCAGTCAGGTCAAGGAACTTATTGAGAATAAAATCAATCTCACCCGCGTTGCCGACAGAGAGAAACGTGTGTGCCTGACACTGAACAAGGTGATGCGTATATGCTTTATAGTCGGACTGAGTGTCGCAACCGATCGTAAGGAAGAGGACTTCAAGGATATACAGCTGTCAACTACTTCAACTCGCATAGTGCCCAGTTTCTTCACATTGCACGATTTGTCCACTCTGTATTCCGCCCTGTTGAAGCTGCGCTATGCAAGCCTCAATATAGACTGGACACAGAACGCCACAGTATCTCGCATCATTGCGGCAGAAATGCTGCGCGGTAGAGACTACCTGTTGGAAGAAAACAACTTGGACTCCTTCTTGTATGCCGCCAACGGCAAAGTTGCTATGGCTAAAGACATCCCCGTGCTTAATCTTATTATAGGCAACTATGGAGACGCTGAGATGGAAGCCACTCTTGACATCAACAGCCGTAATATCACCAACTCACAAATCATAATAGCCGGTGCTACGGGTTCCGGAAAAACCAACTTGCTGGCAGTTCTGATGCAGCAATTCCGGGCATTGTCTTCTGAATCGCAATATCCTGTCAACTTCCTGCTCTTTGATTACAAGGGTGAGTTCAGCGACATTCAGAACAACCATTGGCTTTCCTATTTCGATGTGGATCGCAGTTGCATTCTGGATCCCATAGAGCATCCCCTGCCATTCACTCCGTTCAAAAACTTTTCCGGTCGTCCCATCAATGAAATTAACCTCTATTCATCGGAAATGGCTTCTGCCCTTTGCTCGATAGACAGGGTGTCGGCAAGCGCAAATATGAACAACCGGTTGAGTGAGGCCATTGTTAACGCTTACAAGAAAACGGACGGCGCACCGATAACATTCAACATGATGCTGGAGGAATATCAGGCAAAAATGGCGGATCCGGCCAAGGACGACAGTATTTCATCCGTATTGAAGCAGCTTGTACGGGCAAATATATTTGAAGAGGAGGACAAAGCCGACCTTATCGGCGACTGTTACATCATCAAGATGGACGGTTATCCGAAAGATGGGCCGATAGCCAAAGCCATTGTGTACTTCATCATATCAAAGTTGAACAATATCTATGAGCAGTTGGAGAAGCAAGCCGCCAACGAGGATGTCGTCCAGATTCGACACTTCTCTATCATTGATGAAGCGCACTATATGCTTGACTTTGACAACCGTCCTCTACGCAATTTGATTGCAGTAGGTCGCAACAAGGGATTGAGCATTATCCTTGCAACCCAGAACATGAGCAGTTTCAAGAGCAAGGGCTTCGATTTCTACGCCAATGCCCAATATCCGCTCATAATGAAGCAACAGACCATCGATGACAAGGTTATCAAAGACCTATATGGGGTAAGCGGACAAGAACTGCAAGAGGTGCGCACTGCCATTGCCGGGCTCCAGAAAGGAGAGCTGATTATCAAAGACCAAATGGCCTTTGCACTGGGAATGGGCAAAAAGTACAAGAAAATCAATGTGACACACCTGATATAAAATAAATAGGCCTATGGAAAACGACTGTAATAATTATAAGCCTATTAGGACTGTGCGGAATAGACCCATTGCCCCGATTTTCGCCATCAGCAGGCTGCGCATGGGAACTGACGGCGAGGGAATCACCACGCTGGTAGCTTTCATGGGCTGTCCTCTGAAATGCAGGCACTGCCTGAATCCGCAATGCCATGAGCCGATCTATGAACTTGACGGGAAAACACCGCGAAAGGGCATCATGCTGGTCTCACCGCAAGAACTGTATGAGTTGGTAAAGGTTGACAATCTCTATTTTCAAGCCACGGGTGGCGGTATCTGTTTCGGTGGCGGAGAACCTACAATGTATGCGGATTTCATAGAGGAGTTCCGGAGGATATGTAGGCATAGCTGGAAGATTACGTTGGAGACCTGCCTGCGCTGTTCTTACAACACAATCAAACAGTTGAGTAAGGTGGCAGATCATTGGATTGTAGACATTAAGGCCATGAATCCGCTCACCTACGAGCGATATACAGAGAAGAAATCCGGCGTCTTGCAACATCTGAAATCCCTTCAAATGAATGTGCCACCGGAAAAGGTAACGATAAAAGTACCGCTGATACCCGGATTTACCGATGATTGCGAAATAGAACGCGACATCAAGGAGATTAAGCAGAACTTCAATTTTACAGACATTGTAAAAACAAGATATAGAACCGATAATTCATAACACTACGGACATGAAAACAGGCAAAGAGAAATGCGAAAGGCTGAAAGCAATCCGAAAGCGGATAGCTGAGCAATACGATTTGAAATACTCCCCGACAGAATGCACTCACACGGGCGGCTGTGCGGGCACTTGCCCCAAATGCGATGCGGAACTTCGCGACTTGCAGGAACAGTTGGAAAGGAAGGGAATCAAGGACATTGACCTGAACGTAGAAATTCCGGTAAAGGACAACGGAGATGATATGATGGAGAATGAGGGCATACACATTCTCCAAGGTGATGTGGCCGCACCGGAATACTTGGAGGGCATGCCGGCATCTCCCTCCATACCTCGGCATAAAATGCGCGTTCTGTACAAAGAATGCCATATCGCCGGAACTTCATTCCATGACCTTGAAGAGAATTGGGATGAACTTTATGAGGGAGCCGAACTCGCCTTGGTAAGGGAGAAAGACAACAGGCACGACAGGAATGCCGTTGCCGTGGCTCTGGCAGGCGATTATGACGGCAATCCGGAAGATTTTGATTTCAACTTTATCCTGGGCTACGTACCACGCACCGAGAACGAGCACATAGCCATGATGCTGGATTTGGGATGGGCAGAGGCGTTTGAATGCGAGCTTAGCCGTATCGAGGGCGACAATCCCCGAACCGGGAAGCTGTTCATGAAAATCTATATTGTGAGCAAAGACGAGGTTGAAGTTACCGGACATCTGCTGAGGGCAATGGAACTGGATGACGATGAATTTGCCGGCTTCAAATCTTCGCTTGTCAATCATGGATGCTCCTATTTCCGTTGGGGAGGCTTCCCGCCTTGGGAACGCGATCTGCCGAAAAGGAAGGACAAGGTGGCATTCATCCATAGGCGTGGAAACGAGGTTGAACTCTATCTGATGTATTGTATCGCTGTGGGCGATGATGACGCAGCCTATTTCGTGGAAGAAAAGGAACTCCTTCATGCCGTTGATGACTGCTGCTTCTATGTATTCACCTGCGTCAAAGGTCCCGTTGTCGTGGATAGTGTACAGCTTGATTTTCTGCACGCAGAGCCGGTGGAAAGCGATCAGCCGGAAGCATATCTTTCCGAATCGGCATCAGGCAGACTATATGAGCTGTTCGGGATAGAAAAACCTCAATATTGAATATGTCAGGCGCAATTATCGGTGACTTGGCGGCATGGACATGGAAGAATGACCATGAATGCTTTTATCCGCAACTTGTTTCTCCGCAAGCAAGACTGTCGGAATATGGGCGTACCTTATTGATTACAGCCAATGCCCTCATGCGTGAGGAAGAAATGCCGATAGACGAATACCGAAAGCTGTTTCCATTTGACGTACGGGATAGGGAGCGCATTAACTCCGTTGTGAGGGCAATTGCCATAGCCTGGCTGTATGAGGATGAAGAGGAGCTGCGGCACGCCATAAAATCGGATATAAACCACTACTTGTGTTTCGACAACGACAGCGCCGGGCGTGAGTTCGTGAAGAAGTTCCAAGCCATAGCGGAATCCATGCAGATCAATTCCGACCGTATAAAAGTCTTTCCATTGATGCCCTGCTACAAGGACTGGAACGACGCCCTGCTTGGCAAGACAAGCGAGGAATATCTTGACAGCACCAAAGACGCGATTGCCCCATTGGAAGCACCCCTCGGTACCATAGGGTATGCTACAGACAAGGAAGAAGAACACCGACAACCCAATATACACAGATAAGAGCCATGCAACAACCGATATACAGAGAGATTTCGCTGCGACCGCAAACGGCACAGTTCTTCATTGACGAACTGCCTTTGCTGTTGCTTTGTCCCGTGGGACTGGTCTATGGAGGAATGGAGAACGCCCCTCTTGCATCTATCGCCACCCTCTTTGCCGTTCTCCTTTCCCTCATTTTGATTTACCGGCTTATATACCTGAAACGCATACGTTATCATATTGGTAGCGAACAGCTGACTGCCGAGCATGGCGTGTTCCAACGCAGTGTCGGTTACATCGAATTGTACCGTGTGGTGGACTTCCACGAACAGCAGACCTTGTTGCAGCAGATTTTCGGACTAAAGACTGTCACGGTGTTGTCTATGGACAGGACAACGCCCAAATTGGAATTGATTGGTCTTCCCAAGCGAATCAATATCGTGGATATGATCAGAGAGCGTGTGGAGTTTAACAAACAACGAAAAGGAATCTATGAGATCACCAATCATTAAAATAGCGATGTTCTTATTCGGTATCATCTTGTCTGTCGCGGTGAAGGCGCAGATTGTCACGGCCAACCCGTTGGAATATGTGGCATTGGCAGAAGGCAACGAATTGATTCTCGGCAAAGTCAAAGACCAGATGGACGGGCAGATGAAAACCGCCCTTTTGCAGAACACCATTGCCGCAGAGTTCGAGCAGATGCGCCAGTGGGAGAAGAAATACAACAGCTACATTAAAACGGCAAGCGGTTTCGCATCCTCGCTGAAAGCCTGTACCCACCTGTACAATGACGGAGTGAGGATTTTTATCTCGCTATGCAAGTTGAAGAAAGCCATCAGCGACAATCCACAGGGCATTGTCGCCGCGATGAGCATGAACAACCTGTACATCGAGACCGCAACCGAACTGGTGACGGTATTCTCCCTGCTCCGTGATGCCGTGGCAAAGGGAGGCAAGGAGAATATGCTTACGGTAGCGGAAAGAAGCCAGACACTATGGGCATTGAACGACCAACTGTCCGCATTACAAAAGAAGCTCAACCTGCTTTGCCTGAGCATCAGGACTTACACGATGACAGACGTGTGGAACAACGTGACGGCAGGTATGCTGGACAGGAACAATGGTGAAGTGGCACGAATGGCGATGAACAGGTGGCGCAGGGCAGCATCGGTAAGATAAAAAGAGGAAAGAAAAAATGAGACGGGCGATCCTTATCCTAATCACACTGCTGTGCATAGGCGTGAAAGTCCACGCGCAGATAGACCCCACCCTTGCCGGGATGGTTCTCATCTATACCGAAAAGTCCAAGAAGACCTTGAAGAACCAAGAGAAAATCATGCTTCTGCAAACCACCGGCCACATCTGGACTAAAGAGGAGGTGGAAGCCGTCACCGACCTTCAACGGGAGTTCAATGATTATCTGGATTCATTCCGTTCGGTCATCAGTTACGCCGCACAGATATACGGCTTCTATCACGAGATAACCCATCTCACGGAAAACATGGGAGAGTTCACCTGGCAGCTCCGGAAAGGTCCTGCCAATGCCATGGCAGCGGCACTCTCCACGAACCGGAACAAGATATACCGGGAACTGATATACAACTCCGTGGAGATTGTCAATGACATACGCACGGTCTGCCTGTCAGACAACAAGATGACGGAGAAACAGCGGATGGAAATCGTGTTCGGAATCCGTCCCAAGCTGCAACTGATGAACAAAAAGCTGCGACGTCTGACCATGGCGGTGAAATACACCTCGATGGGTGACGTGTGGACAGAAATTACGGAACGGGAACAACCCAAAGCCAACAAAGCAGAGATAGCCAGGTCTGCCATGAAACGGTGGAAACGAAGCGGAAAGGCCGGCGTTTTTTAACACACGAGAATGTAAAAACAAAAAGATATGGGATTCTGGAGTTCATTATTAAAGTCAGGCGGCAAAGCCGCAGGAGCGACAGGCAAAGCCGTTGGCGGAGCCGTATTGCACCCATCACAGACCTTGCGAGGGGCAGGAAGCGCATTGAAGACGGCAACCGTAGGAGCCGCGGCCGGATATGTCGGATGGGAGAAACTGACCACAGACAAGAGCGTGGTGCGCATCGTGAGCGATGCCGTCATAGGCGAAGAAGCCACCAATACCATCAGCGGCACAGCGAGAGCGGCTACCGAAACGGTAAACAAACTTTCCGGCAAAGCCGAACAGACTTTTGACAGCGTGAGCCAGGCGTCAAGTTCGCTCTCGTCCGCGCTCGATGGAGCGTCCAATTTTTTAAGCGGTGTTTCCAACGGGAATGCCGGGAATATGTTAGGCAACTTCTTCAGCAACCTCGCGCATGGCAAAGTATCGGGGTTAAGCATAGTCGGATTGATTGCCGGGGCATTCCTCGTGTTCGGACGTACAGGCTGGCTCGGCAAGATAGCCGGTGTCTTCTTGGCCATGATGATGATTGGCAACAACACCCAACGCCTGCAAGAAGCGTCCGTTACCGACAATCAGCGTCTAGCCCGTCCACAACATGAACAGGAGGAACAGACCCATAGCGGAGGAATGAGAAGATAAGACAGCCATAACACAATAATATTCTACAAATGAAATACACGGAAGAAATGATTCTACAGTCCCCAAGCGGCTATTGTATGCCCTTCGAGGAAGAAAAGAATAAAGAAGTAACCTTATCAAGAGGTTACGGCGAACAGAAAGATGCCGTCACCGGAGAGACTTCCTTTAATCACGGCATAGACTTTCATGCCAGTCACCGTCCTTTGGCGGCAGTGGCCAGCGGTGTCGTGTCAAGTATCGGTACAGACAAAGAGCATAGTGTATATATTGTCATACGCTATGATAAGTACGAAGTGACCTATGCGCATCTTGCCAATGTGTTTGTCCGTTTCGGGCAAAAGGTAAAAGCCGGTCAGACAGTAGCCGTCAGTGGAAACGACCTTCACATGGAAGTGGCGTTTGACGGCGAGGAACTGAATCCGATAGAGTTCCTGACCATGCTTTACGGCAATATCCAGGCGCTCGGCAAATCGGGACACGGTGCGGCACACGAGTTTACTCCGTTTGACGGTGAGATCAAAACCAGGTACGACCGTGACAAGGAGGAAATCGAGGAACTGATGCTCCGGTTCCTGCCCGTCTATATGGAAGACCTGTTCCGTGGCGAGTACGTCGTACCCGAATATACAGAACAGTCCCTGCGTAATGTGTTCACCGTGGGAGCGGCCAAAAACTACTTCTTTGAGTCGATGCCGAGCATGGCGAACCCTTTGGGCATAGGCAGTCGTGCCTTGCCTTTGGCGGGCAAGGTACAGAATCTCCTGATAGCGGATTTCCTGAATTATCTCGCTCTCAGGCACAATGTCTATCTCTCCACCATGAGCGAGGAAGTAAAAAAAAACTTCAGTCCGAGGCAGTAGCCGGCAGTGGCATTATCGACCCTTTGTCGGAACTGGAGATAGACGTACAGAGCTTCGATATTCCGAGAATGGTGTCCGTCTATCCCGACCGTGCCGGAGTCCGATGGTGGACGAAAGCATGGTTCAATAACCGGGAGGAAGGCGAACATTCCGTAGAAATCGACCGAATGGCCGCCATCCGTTTCATTCTGGACCGGATAGAAAAGGATGAATGGCTGGAAGAGTTCTTCCCCAAGCAGATGGAGATATATCACAATGCCATAGAACAAACCAAGGAACAACTGTTGAACCAATTGAATTATTAGCAGATGGGTAAAATCAAGCATGAAGCACGCTTTGCGGAAATAGAAAAGGTACTCGGTGACTATTTTGATTGTCACCTTGCCCCCGTCATGCGAGACACGCAGAACTATCTCAACCGCAAGCAGGTGGAGGAAATGGCGGAATATTCCACCAGTGCTGCCGGCATCCTCGGTTCTATGGCGGCTGCCGGTAATCCGATGATGGATCCGTACCAGACACTGAAAGTGACCGGAGAATGGAACTCCAAGACCACGGAGGACTATCTGGAAATGTGCAAGGAGAAGATTGCAAACAATAAGGAGATACAGGCAGACCTCACGATAATGGCAAACGAGTGGCGCACAGCCGTGGTGGATGAAATCGGCAGGGAAAGATATGATGAACTGTCCGGGCAATTAGGGAGCGACCTCGCTTACGCATATACAGAATACCGTATCGGAGAGTTGATGATGGGCAAGATGGTCAAAGACAATATGCCCAAGTCTTCCGCTGAATACATCATGCGCAAGGCGGCACAGAACACGCTTTTCGGGCTGTCATACACATTGAACCAGTCACCGCTTGCCGCAGAAATCGAACGACGTGGGGAAGCAGCCTACAAACCGTCCAAACTGGAAAAAGGGACAGGCAAAGTCATCGGTGCAAGCATTGATGCCATATCACTCGGAGGTGCGGGAAACTGGGCGAGTTTCGCCAAATTTGTCGGGGTTGACCTGGCATTTTCAGCACTGACTTCCTCCAAGGACAAAACAGGGAACACGGCATCCGTTGAAGATTGCATCAGCAAGGGCGTATTCGGAAGTGACAGGAATGTCTTTGAAAGATTCCGTAAAGAAGCCAATGAAATTCAAGCCAATGACAATCCATACATCATCGCCACCAATGAACGGCTGACCAAGAAGATTCCTGTCCAGAGTTTTGATTTCAGGGACTGGATGAGCCATAATGCCCAAACGAAAATGCCGTTTGACTTTATTGCCGGCCAAAAGATAAAAGATGAGCGATACAAGGATATTCCGATGGTCATCGCTCCGGAATACATGGAAACTTATTTGCAGGATATGGAGAAGAAAGAAGAGGTTAAAGGTCAATCCACACTTGCAAGCAATCCGGGACAATCGGGAAACACCCATACCGCACAATCCGTCCAACAAGCCAATGAAACGGAAACGTCGAAAGAATCAAGGAAAGATACAGCCATTGAATCAGGACAGAGCCAGCAGGCAGGACAGCAAACCGCCAATACCAACGAAAACGGCTGGGGCGATTTTTTATCAACCTTGGGATTGAGTGGCATGGGAGACATAAGCAAAAATTTGGGTTATGTGCTTGCCATGTTGCCTGATATTCTGGTGGGTATGTTTACGGGGAGGACAAAATCATTGGATTTGGGAGACAATGTACTGCCTATCGCCAGCATCGTTGCCGGCATATTCATTAAGAATCCTATTCTCAAAATGATGATGATCGGACTGGGCGGTGCCAATTTGTTGAACAAGGCAGGACACGAGGCATTAGGATGGGAACGGAATGAAGATAACGGTTTGAAGGAGGGAAACCGTTCCGTCCGATATCGGGTCTATGCGGACGAACCGCTGAATCCACGGATTTCCGGTCCGATACTGCAAGGGAACAACCTTATCGCAACCATAGACCATGTTCCCTGCACCATCCAGTTGCCCGAAAAAGTGGTGTCAGCTTACACTGCCGGGGCATTGCCGCTTAATACCCTCGCCAATGCCATTCTTGCCAAAAGCGACCATACCCAGCAACTGATGTCGCGGAATTATGAAGAGAACGACAGGGAAACGATTGTTCGTACCAGGGGAATACAATAAAACAGCACAGATATGAAAGAGAAATCACAATTTGAGAAAAATGCCGCCGACAAACAAGTGGAACTTCTCTCCGAAGCATTAAACGGAGCGGTCAGCGCGGGCGGCCATTGGCTCAATGCCACAGGCAAGTGCTATCCCAAGTTTTATCCGGCAGGCGTGGCGGTCAGTCCGTTCAATGCCCTGTTCATGGCCCTGCACTCGGATAAGAACGGATGCAAGAGCAACCTCTTCACATTATATAGCGAAGCAAAGGCAAGAGGCGAATCCGTCAAGGAACACGAGAAAGGAGTACCGTTCCTGTTCTATAATTGGAACAAGTACGTGAACAGGAACAATCCCAACGAGGTCATATCAAGGGATGACTACCAAAAACTTTCTCCCGAAGAGAAGAACCGATACAAAGGCGTACACAACAGGGAGATACGCACATTGTTCAATATCGACCAGACTTTGCTGCCCCACGTTGACAGGAAAGCATACGATGACGCATTGGCGAAATACGGCAACAGTGTCGAGCAAGGATTCGGAGAAAAGGAATTGCGCGAGCTCAGGCCGAAATTCAATGCCTTCGTACAGTCTATTTCGAGAGATCTGGCACCGGTTCGCACGGATGGCAGCGGCGTGGCGCATTATGACAGTCAGAAAGATGCGATATATATTCCACGGCAAAAGGATTTCGCACATTACACCGATTACGCGCAGGAGACCCTTCGGCAAATCGTATCGGCCACCGGACACCAACAACGCCTTGCCCGTGAGGGAATGGTGATGAAGAACGGTGTCCCTCCTACCGAAGATGCCGTCAAACAGGAACGGCTTATTGCCGAAATCGCTTCCGGTATCAAGATGCTGGAAATGGGACTTCCGGCACGGTTGTCGGACGAGAGTGTCAAACTGGTGGACTATTGGAACCGTGAACTGAAAGAGAACCCTTGCCTGATAGACGCCATCGAGAGCGATGTGAACAATGCGCTGGAAGTGATACGCAAGGCGGAACGGGGTGAGAGAATCGAGTATGCCACCTATCGCAACCACCGCCAGACAGAACAGATGCGGGAGCGAATGCCCAAGCATTTCTTCGTGGCTGACGAAATCAAGAAGCATCCCGACAAGGAAAACAGAACCATTGTCCTGGTCATCGACAAACAAGGCAAGAGTGCCGATGTGATACTACCTGCCGGTGCATCCTTGGAGGTGAACAACGAGATCAAGGGAATGAGCAAACAGCGCATACAAAGCGCATTGGAGAAAAGCGGCATTGAAAAAGTGCGTTTCTATAATCCGGACGGTGCGTTGGGCTACCGTCCCGATGACCGTTATTTCGCTGAAAAGCAGATAGAGGTGGCGCGTCTGAAAAACTGGGCATTGGAAACGCTCTCCACAATTGATGCGCACCCTGCTGTGAAGCAAGCTGACAAGCCCTGGTTTGAGAAGATACAGATGGTACAGGATGACAAGAACCGCTGGGCTTTGTTCATCAAGCCGGAAGGAAAAGCCGGTTACAGCGTCTATCCTGAAAAGGATGACCTGAACCGTTTCTTCACCACGCTGAAACAATCATTGGATAATATAGACAAGGTGCGTGGAGAACTGGCCAGAAAATACTATGCCCTTGCCGAGAGCAAGCCGGATCTAAAAGTGGACCTGTTCCACACGGCAGATGAAAGCATTGACTTGGACCGCATACAACGAGTGGCCGTGTTCAAGACAAAGAACGGGGCGATACTCTGCGCTCCCACCATTGACAACCGGAAGCCACAGCCCCGAAGCGTCACACCACAGCAATGGCAACGGATGTGGATCGCCGAGGACAGGAACAGTTTCAAGCAGCATCTGGCGGCAACGCTTTTCGCTGACGTGTTGAACAAGAGCCAGGCACAGGAACTGACCTCTTCCGAAAAACAGGAGTCGGAAGTGGAAACGAAGAACAGCCGTGACGAGGAAAACAAGCACGACCAGACTAAAGAGGAAGAGGTTTCAAAAGGAATGCACCGATAAACAGACAAAGCAATGAGCAAGAATAAAGAATATGCGGAGAAATACGCTGAGTTTGCGATGGAACAGATGCGCAAATACGGCATCCCGGCTTCCGTGACCTTGGCACAGGGCATACTGGAGAGCAGCAACGGGCAAAGCCGTCTTGCCTTGGACGATAACAACCATTTCGGTATCAAAGCCACTTCGGGATGGATTGCGCAAGGAGGGAAATACGGCATTTACACCGATGACAAGCCCAACGAGAAGTTTTGCAGCTACGACAGCGTCGGCGATTCTTACGAACATCACTCCAAATTCCTTGTAGAAAACAAACGGTACGCGGAATGCCTTAACCTGTCTCCCGATGATTACAAGGGTTGGACGGAAGGACTCGCCAAGGCCGGGTATGCAAGTGGCGGCAATTATGCCCAAAGTCTGCAAAAAATCATTGAAGCAAACGGGCTGCAGGAGTATGACCAAATGGTCATGGCAGAAATGATGGCAAAAGGATTGGAAACTGGAACCGGGCAAGCGGTTACGACAAACGCCTATTCATTCCCGGTCGAGCGCGAAGAGTTCCTGTTTATCACTTCACCGTTCGGAATGCGTACCGACCCCACGGATGCTGACAAACAGCAAATGCACAAGGGTATGGACATCCGCTGTAAGGGCGATGCGGTGTTGGCTACCGAGAATAACGGCAAAGTGGTGGCAGTAAACCAAAATGCCAAAACCGCTGGAGGCAAGTCCGTAACCATTGAATACGAGAGGGCTGACGGAAGCAAGATACAGAACACTTATATGCACCTGTCTTCTGTTGATGTCAAGGTGGGTGACAAGGTGCAAGCCGGGCAGAGACTCGGTATGTCAGGCAACACCGGCACACGGACTACGGGCGAACACCTGCATTTCGGAGTGGCACAGATTACCGCCGACGGACAAAAACGAGACATTGATCCCGCAATCTATCTGGCAGACATCGCCCAAAAGGGAAACATCAAGCTGCAAGCCTTGCATAATGGCAACGACCTGTTGGCCAAATACAAAACGGAGATTAGTGCCACTTCCCAAGAAACAAAATCACAAAGTCCTGAAGAGTGGATGAAGAAACTGCTATCCTCAGAAGACAGCGGTGTCGGACTTTCAGGAACGAATGATCCGATTATGGATATGGTGGTCAAAGCCTTTTCCTCGCTGATGATGCTGGCGGTGGTAATAGACAACAAGAACGGGGAGGAACAGAAAGAAGCCATTTCTGAAATGGCAGGTAGCCGGAAGGTGGAACTGACATCATTGTTGCCACATATGAAAACTTGTGACATTATAATCAACGAAAGCAACAAAGCCGTATTGCTGGCAGATAACGGAACCGCGCGGGTTTCAAGGGAGTTAAGCGCAAGCGAATTGAGCCGGCTGTCCGCCACCTTGAATAATCCTGAACTCTCGGAGGAAAGCAAGCGGATGCGTGTGGCAGGAATGGTCAATGCCATTGTGTTGTCACAACAGGCATCCCAGAACTTCGAGCGGGGAATGTCGGAACACCAGGGCCAGAACGAGCAAATCAGAAGATAATGAAACGCGTGATGATGGAAATAGGGTTGTCGTTTATCGGACTGTCCCTTGCAGGACTGCATATCCTTTTATGCTACCGGTTGTTCGGCTTGGTGGCGACACTCGTGATTGTGGGTGTGCAGGTTGTCATTGCATTAGGGATAGTCTGGATTAAAATCCGTGCGCCCGATTAAAGACGGAACGTATATGCAGGTAGTTCACATTTAATAGGATATTCTGGTCAAATGGTCTTGATTAAATAAAACTACAAGCAATATGATTAAGTGTAATGTAACAGTGTGCGGAACCATCAGCAAAGCGGCTGTAGTGCGCACCAACAATGAGAACAAGGCTTTCACGGCATTTGCCGTGAACTGCGTGATCCCGGCAAGAAACGGTATTGACAAAACGGTGGAAATCTCTGTCGCCAAGGATGGGGAGGAATACAACCGGGCTGACTATACCGTAGGAAAGAGAGTGGAAATTTCCGGTGTGTTGACTTTCAAGACGCGTGGAGACAATCTCTATTTCAATATGTCGGCTTCATCGGTCAACCTTACCGTGGCCTCAAACGAGGATTCCATCAAGGGCGAAATGCACTTCCGTGGAAAGACAGGCAAGAACATCGAGGAGAAAACAGACAAGAAAGGCAGGAATTTCTTGCAGTTCTCCGCATTTTCAGCGGAAAAGGTCAATGACGGCTTCGAGTATCTGTGGGTGCGCTTCTTAGGCTTTGACCGTGAACGTAAGGAGTGGCTGCAGCCGCAGACCAGCATCGAGGCCAAAGGTGAACTGGAGCTGTCCGTCTATAACGACAAGTTGAACATTGCCTGCAAGGTATCGGAAATGTCAGAATATGTGAAACAGCCATATAACCCTAACAACTGACAGTCATGGCCGGTTACAGGAAGAACAACAATGACAGCCCGTCTGCGGAGGACAAGGCTCTTGACCTCTTTGCGAAAATGATGATCGAGCGTATCGGGACCATCAGCAAGGACTGGACAAAGCCATGGATTACCGAGGGCAGCTTAGGGTGGCCGAAGAATCTGTCCGGACGTGAGTACAATGGGATGAACGCGCTGATGTTGCTTCTCCATTGCGAGAAAGAGGGCTACAAGATACCGCATTTCTGCACCTTTGACTGCGTGCAACGGATGAACAAACCGTCCGAGAAGCAGTCAAATGAGGGCGTGGAGCTGCCAAGAGTCTCAGTTAACAAGAGCGAAAAATCCTTCCCCGTGATGCTCACTACCTTTACCTGCATCCACAAGGAAACCAAGGAGAAGTTCAAATATGACGATTTTAAGAAACTCTCCGACGAAGAGAAGAAGATGTACAATGTATATCCGAAGATGCAGGTTTTCCGGGTATTCAATGTAGCCCAGACCAATCTTCAGGAAGCCCGTCCGGAACTTTGGAACAAGCTGGCGAATGGGGATGCCATAAAATTGGATGAAAGCGAGAAGATGTCTTTTGAACCGATGGATGTGATGATCCGTGATAACCGCTGGATTTGCCCGATCAAGCCGATGCACCAGGACAAGGCATACTTTTCCATTTCCAAGAACGAGATTGTGATTCCCGAAAAGGAACAGTTCAAGGATGGCGAATCCTATTATGGTACTCTTTGGCATGAGATGACCCACAGCACGGGCATCGAGGGGCAACTCGACCGTATCAATCCGTCCGGTTTCGGTTCGGACGAATACGCCCGTGAGGAACTGGTGGCAGAATTAGGCAGCGCATTGGTTGCACAGCGTTACGGCATGAGCAAGGCATTGAAAGAAGAGAGCTGTGCATATCTGAAATCCTGGCTTGACCACTTGAAGGAATCGCCCCAGTTTATCAAGACCACACTTCTGGATGTAAAAAGGGCAACCTCGCTCGTTACGCAGAATGTGGATAAGATAGTGCATGAATTGGAACAGAAAAGCAAGGTACAGCAGGATAACGGGCAGCGGAATGAGGTCAAACAGTCCTTACCAGAAGGAAAGGTGTTCTATTCTTCCGTAGCCTATCTGCAATCCACCGATGACACCTCACGGCTGGATGCGCTTCGGGAGAAAGCCGATTATGAGGGATTGCTCCGGCTTGCCAAGGAGTATTATGACGGCAACGGGATCAACGAGCAATATACCTTTGCCTCCCCTCTCCAGAACAAGGGTGATGACCTGCTGGCGGAAGACAAGGATTTTGCCGTGGTCTATAACAACAGCGTGGGAGGAACTTACGAGGTGATGCAGAAATATTCGGAGCATGAAATCCGTGACCATATTACACGGTATGGTGTCCGGCTGGCAAGCAGTGACATAAAAGAGGTTGCCAAAGACATGGCGGCCGAGCAGTTCACTGCGATGACAAGGCAGCGTACTCCTGTCCTTGAAATGCCGAGCGGAGATATTCTCCATATAGGCTATAACAGGGATGCCGACTCCCTTGATGTCGGCACGGCTACCAATGCCGGACTTGCCGTCAGCCACAGTTTCCCATACGACCACGACTGTTCGCTCGATTCCAATCTCCAATCCGTATATTCGGAATTAAATCAGATGGAACAGTATCAAAAGGAAGATATGGCATATAGCGGTGGTATGCACCGATGACTATAAAAGTCTATTACCTGTTCAGCCGTAAAGAGTGGTCATCTCTGCGGCTGAATTGGTTTAACCCCACAGATAAGTCCTACTTACACAAAAACAGAGAGAGCTTTCACCTTAATTAGTCGCAAAATATCGGCACTATTCTGAATCAGTGCCGAAAATTTGTTACCTTTGCAATCGAAGAAAAGAATAATAATCACATGAGCAACGAGACGACGACATTCATACTTGACTATGCTGAAGTTCATCATGACTTTAGTTTAGGAGATTTGTTTGCTTATCTACATGAAAAGACAGGCATCAAAAAGTCTTCCTTGTCCTGGTATCTGTTCAAGCTCGTGAATGAAAATGTACTGGTCAGAACCGGACGGGGAACGTATGCCAAAGTGATGAAGCAGGTCTTTTCACCCCAACCGATAGAGGAAGTGAAGAAGGTTTACGGTTTTTTGCAATCGGATTTTCCGTTTGCGAAATTCTGTGTCTATCAAGGGGAGATCATAGCACCATTGCAACATCACCTTTCATCCAACCGCATCATCTACGTGGAAACGGACAGGGACTCGGCAGAAACCGTTTTCAATTTTCTGAAAGACAGAAACCACGATGTTTACCTACGACCGGACAAAAATATGATATACCGGTATGTGGATATGGACAGCCGTGTCATTTTCGTAAAAAACCTTGTTTCGGAAGCTCCCTTGCAAGAAGTATCCGGCGTGCCTATGCCCACGTTGGAAAAACTGTTAGTGGATATATTGAGAGATACGGACTTTTTCTACCTGCAAGGCAGTGAGGGTGACCGTATCATAGAAAACGCCTTTAGCCTGTACACAATCAACAGGAACAGGCTTTTCAGGTATGCCGACAGGCGTAAAGTGAAGAAAGAATTATCGTCAATTTTAGAAAGCTTGAACATACAATGATAAAGAAAGAGTGTTTTACGACAGAATGGATCGAACAGGTTGCATCCGAACTGCACTACAATGACAAGAACCTCATAGAGAAAGTAATCCGTGCCTTGTCCCTGCTTGAAATGTTGGTTAAAGCCGGGTTTCCTCTCGTCTTTAAGGGTGGCACGGCACTTATGCTCATCCTTGGGAAATCCGCCCATCGTCTGTCAATCGACATTGATGTCATCTGTCCTCCCGGAACCAATATAGAGGACTATCTGAAATCTTTTGCCGATTTTGGCTTTATCAATCTGGAACTCGTGGAGCGTAAGCATAGGGACGATGCGGACATACCTAAAAGCCATTCCAAATTTTTCTATCATATAGCTTACCGGAACGACACGGATGCCCAATCCTATATCCTGCTGGATGTACTGTACGAGGACATTCATTATTTCCAAACACAGCAAATAGACATTGATTGCCCGTTCATACGGCTGGAGGGAAAACCATTAATGGTGACTGTCCCGTCCGCAGAAGATATTTTAGGGGATAAACTGACAGCCTTCGCTCCCAACACTACCGGAATACCTTATTACAAGAACGGCAGATCCTGTTCTATGGAGATAGCCAAGCAACTTTATGACGTGGGGCGGTTGTTTGAAAATGTTTCAGTATTGCAGATTACCGCAGAGGCTTTCCGAAAGATTGCGGTAGTCGAACTCTCGTACCGGTCTTTGGGAGCGGATATCGGACAGGTCTTCAACGACATCCGTCAGACGGCACTCTGTATCTCCACACGGGGGAAATCCGGAGAAGGTGATTTCAACTTGATACAAGACGGAATCATCCGTGTAAAGTCATTTATATACAAACAACGGTATCTTATAGACAATGCTATTATTGATGCGGCGCGGGCGGCTTATTTAGCCACGCTGATTGAAAAGGGAGTCACAGAAGTGGAACGCTATTCAAACAATCCGGTTGACATCAAGGATTTGGTTATTCGACCTTCGCTGACCAACAAACTGAACAAGTTGAAAATCAATCTACCGGAAGCCTTCTATTATTGGGCAAAAACGAGTGAACTGTTGGAAGTATGATTTTTTGTGAACAGCACGAAGGCTATTCCGCACATAATTCACGGTCAATTTGTCCATAGGAACAATGAAGCGGCGTCACACATATTTCCCTGCCAAAATAAAGACTTTGCGTGCAGTTTTTTTGTGGGGAGACCTCTCCAATCTCCCCACCGGTTGATTTAATCCGTTATCTCAAAATAATATTCCTGTTCGACAGTTGATTGTTGTACTCCATATTTTCAAACTTTAGAAATTATTTCAAAGAATATTTTTTACGAATATCACTTGCCAGTTGCCGCATACGATTCAAACGACTATCCTCATCCGCACTGACGGTCAATGGTCTGGTTATCATATGGGACGTTGCTCTCTTGTTTTGGGTAATTATTCTCATAGCATCCTCTTGGAGTTGCTTCTGACTTTTATATTGATTTGTTTTCATCCAATCTATAAGGTCTTTTCGGTCAATATAGATAGTTTTGCCAAGAGGCTTGTAAAATGGTATTGTGTGACTACTGGTCAGTTTGTAAACAGTTGATTTGGAAATACCTAAATACTCTGCCGCTTCAGTTACATTTAGCATTTCTTTTTCGGTAGTAATATTCGGTACATTATCAATCACTTGTGAAACAAAATCATTCACGTTGACCTTACTTCTAAAATCCTCCACAGCCTGTTCTAAACTTTCAATCCGATTCATCAATGATTGAATTACTGCTGTAGACACCATACACAAAACGGAATCGTCCTTTTTAATCACCTTGTTAGAAATCTCTGCTGTTGCCATATTATTCAGATTTTCCTGTTTGTTAATCAATTTTTCTTTTCCCTTTGTTTGGAAGCCTTCCGACTTCGCCACAGGGATATGTTTTATGTGCGTTAAAGACTATGTGGTAAGGGAGATAAGACAAGTGAACAAACAGGGAGTTAATGAAATACCACTAATGGCACATTCGTGGAAAGCTGTCGTTAAGTCCACTGAATTGTTAGCGCAGTCGGTACTTGGCATTCTACCTCCATAGTACCTTTGCACGATAAAACAATGTCATGTGGCGTGATGGCCGGCTCTAAGGATAATCCTCCGATGACTATAATGGGAGATTATCCTATAAAGGTTTTAGGATATAAATTCGGCAATAGTTCTTATTTGTTGCCGATATTATACGAAAGGATATATATGCAGCACATTATAAAAGTTCGCATTTAAGTCCCATATAACAGGACTCGCTACGGTAATCAGCAAGTTACCGTAGCCACACATAAAGCCACCTGCTACAATGTGTGTCGTAACAAGTGGCTGACGAAAAGAACAGATTATGCGGTCATTCGCTTACGGATTTGCCGGACGTTCTTCTGAACAAGCCGGATAATTCGGTCGTGGTATTCCGTAGCCTTATTGCAAAGCCCTCTTGACTGCAACACTTTGAACGTTTCGAGGCTCAGTTCAATGGTTTCAACACGCTTGTTGTCAATCCGTGCAGAAAACACCAACGACTGCGGTTTGAGATAATATTCGCATTGTCCGACACAATGATGCAGGGCGTTCCCCTCCTCGTAATAATCATCCACGCTTTCCAACACACTGACTACAATCAGTCCGTCCGTGAATGACAGTCCGAAGAATTTGCCTTTCAACTCTCTGAAACGCTCCTCGTTCTCCTTTGCCTTTTTCCTTTGTTCCTCTCGCTCCTCCCGTTCTTGGATAATCCTTGCCCGTTCTTGGTAGCGGTCGTGTTCGGCTTTCAAATCTAATGGACAAACATAGTGGGCATTGTGAATATCCTTGCCACACCTTTCAAGCAAACGAATGTAATCCACCCAAAGGGAAATATCCGATATTTGATAATTGTTGCGCATTACTATCTTATAAGTGCTCCAATACAAATCAAAGTACATTGAATGTTGCAGGAAGTAGTTCAAATCAGTTTTTCTGCCTGCCTTGAATATCGTCTCTACTCTGCTGTCTTTCAGCAAGGCTTCAATCAACTTCGTTGGTTCAATCTCCGACAAAGAGCCTTTCAGTCCGTTGCGTCTTAATTTGGTTGTGGCAGAATAATAAGGATAAACCCTGCAATCGGCAATCCGCCTGTAAATATTGTTATCGTTCCGCAATTCTATATGATTATCAAATACAAAACTATCTAAATAGTAGCCGAGTGTACGTCTTAATGCAGTTACTTCTGTCTTGCCGTTATCGTCTATCCAATACCTGACTACTTCCATAGAGTAATAATCGGCTTCCTTGCCCTTGCGATAATGAGCCGTCAAAAGAAACACCCTCTGCACCTGCAAGCCGTCTTGGATTGTAAGTATGGAGTAATAGGATTTGTCCTTATACTTACGCTGCAAGGTGTTGCGTATCTCCAACTTTGTACCGCAGTTTGGGCAATGGCAGGTCTTTTCCTTAGTCTCGCCCCATTGATGTCCGCAGTCCATACAGGTGGTCATACCGCTTTTTGTACGGAACGCATAGTGGCTCAGGCAGTGCCGGAACGCCCATAACTCCTGTTTCTCTGTCAGTGGCAGCAACCGCCCATTGGCGGTTACTACCTTATGCTGTAATCTTGTCTTTGCTCTCATAATCAGAAATCAAATAGTGATGGCTGTTCGGGTTCTTGACTGACCGCTTTCGGGGTCGGTTTCGGTTTGCTGTTTCGCTGTTGGATTTTACGCAGTTCCTCGTTTTGGTAGGCTTTGAGTGCATTCCCCCTCGCTTCGGCTTGTTCTTCGGGAGATAGTTCTACTCTATGGTTGACTATCACTCCGCAGTTGACCGCCTTACCCACGTCTATATCATCTTCATCATAATAATGTACTCCAAGCGAATAAACCTCGTCATCAGTCATACCGCAACCGCCCTCTTTACAGATTGCCATTGCCTGGTTGAGTATGAATGTCACGCAATCGTCCAAATTCTTGTTCTCTTTGGCATATGATACCGCAAAGAGTTCATCGGTCCTGGCTCTTTCGTCCAGATATGCCTTAATTGCCTGCTTGAAATGTTCTGTTCCTTTCATAATGTCTGTTATTTTGCTTGATAATAGATACTTGGTTCACTTGATACATTGTATATGTACGCTCCGCACCTTACCAAAAGTGCTTGGTTTCCGTAGTACATCCGTTTCATTCCTTTGATACTGCCTGTGTGGTGGAAATTGGGAAATCTGCTGATATTGCATCGTTTCCCTTGTTCTTTTGTCATTCGTCTTGTCCTCATAGCGTTTAGAAATGATAGTCAATAACTCCACCGATGTAAAGTAGTTTTCCCGGTTCAAACTGGCTGACTGTCTGTAAAAACGAATAAGACTGCTCGGCATAGCCGTTGACACCATACTCGTCCATATAGAACTGATAACCGAGGTCAAGCGGATTTTTGAGAAATTTTTCAAGCTGGTACACCGCCCCAATCCACATCGTGCAGTTTTCAACGGTAACGGCTTGTGCCTTTTCTTGGATGGCTGTAACAAATTCCTTTTTCCACTTGTCCGCACCGCCATTGTATCGGATTGTGTTTTCTCCAACAAGAGTGAACATCCCTTTGGGCAATGCCTTTTCTATCAGATTGGCGATATGGAATTTGCGCTCCTCCTCGCCTATCTCCGAACAATAGTCGTAATAGTGTCCGTCCCCTTGTTCAAGGGTGTCCTCGTTCAAGTAGTTATCCCTGTCAACCTTTGTTTCCGTGATTTGAAAAATCTTGCTGTGCATAATCTGTCTGTTTTAATCGTTGAACTTTTATCTTTTCTTTTCCCTCATTTTGAAGCCTTTGTCGGCTTTCTTGTCGGGATCTGAATTTTACGTGCAATTAAGAGACTGCGGGAAAAGAGGGATAAGGCAAGTAAATGGCAGAGGGGTTGATGAAATACCCAATTTCAGCCTGTCGGAAATTGTGGAAAGTTGTCGTCAAGGCCACAGGGCATTAGTGGAGCCAATCGGAGAAACGGTACTTGGCATTCCCTCGCCACAGTACCTTTGCAAAGAAAAATAGAGCCGACAAGATTAGCCGGAGAAATTCTATACGGATAAAAATATCAATTCTTGTATGCTATAACAGAACAGATTTGATGCGATACAAAAGAAAATGAATTGTATTTCATTGTTATATCGAATTTTATTTATAATTTTGCTACGTTTTAATATACCATTAAAATAGAGCAAATGGAATTAAATGAAATAACTATACTAAAGCGAAAGATCCCAATTAGCCCTCGCCCAAAAGAAAATCTGAAGGGATTGACTGTAGGTGAGAAATTGTCCTACACATTCTATGACGGTATCTATCAAAACACTTCATTATTATTCTTGAAGCCACGGAAAGGCAACCCTACACCCAAAGAATGTCAAATTACATCTACGAGAATTTCTGATTTGTTTGGGCTTCCTGTGGTTTTCATATTGATTCCTGGACCGACATACGAGCGGCAAAGACTGACAGACAATGGTGTCTATTTCATCATGTCTGATCAGTATGCCTATTTACCCATGCTTATTGCTTTGGAAAAGACAAGTAATCGCAAAAAAGCAACGGTTCTCACAGCAGTAGCACAATATATTCTGTTATACCACTTGCAAGTGGGCAGTCTTGAAGGACTTTCGGCCAAGGAAATTTCAGTTTTGATTCCTTATTCATACGAAAGTACAACATTGGGAATTACTTGTTTGGATGATTTGGGCTTAGGGGAAAAAAGACTACAAGGTCAACGAAAAAAGATACTTCATTTTGAACTGAAAGGCGAAGAGTTATGGACTAAATCCCAAGAATTTCTCGAATCTCCAGTGATTCAGCGCATGTATTGCGATGATATACGCTCGAATGTGGAATATCCGATTTGCGGAATAAATGCCTTGGCACATTATTCTTGGCTCAATCCGGACAAGGAGAAAATGTTTATGCTTACAGACAAGGAATACAGGTCATTGAAAGAATCGGAAGTGTTTGACAATCCTAATGCGTATGACGGTCGTATTATCATTGAGGTTTGGAAATATCCGGCAGTGGGACATATAAACGAAAACAAATCTAAGGTTGACCGCCTGTCTCTTGCACTTTCGTTAAAAACGGATGAAGACCCCCGTGTTGAGAAAGAAGTAGAACGAATGATAAAAGAAATACAATGGAAGGATTAGAAAAGTTTCGCGAAGCTTTCGCGGAGTTCACAAACAATTATGTGGTTATTGGAGGAACGGCTTGCGACATAGCAATGACCGGAACAGTTGTTCGGCCACGTGCGACACATGATATTGACATGATAGTCATCGTAGAGAATATGACTGAGGCTTTTGGCGAACGCTTTTGGCAATTCGTGCGTGAAGCCGGTTATCGGCCGGAGAAACGAAAACAGACAGATAATGAATCTCAAAGTTATGAACTGTATCGCTTTCTTGATGGCAAGGATGGATATCCGGAAATGATAGAATTACTATCACGCCATTCAGACATTTTTGGAGAACCACACGGCATCGTTATTGAGCCTCTGCCTATCGGAGAAGATGTGTCAAGTCTGAGTGCTATAATCATGGATGATGATTTTTATAATTTCACCATCGCACACAGCAAGCTCACAAACGGAATACGTCATGCTGATTCCACGGCTTTGATAGCATTAAAGGCAAAAGCGTACATGAACCTCATTGCGGACAAACAAGCCGGGAAACATGTCAATAGTAAAGATATTCGGAAACACTGTTCCGACGTATTAAAGAATGTCGTAATCTTGGAAGAAACCGAAATAGAAGCACCTGATTCTATCGTTGCTTGTGTGAATGAATTTGTTGAAACAATCAAAGAAAATTGGACTGAATTATCAGATTCTCTGGCTGCATCTTTGGGGCAGGACAAAGAATTTGTAACAGCGTTACTGGATCAACTTAAAGAGTTATTCGTCGTAAAATCATGAAAATACAATATGCGTCCGACCTTCATTTAGAGTTTGCTGAAAACGGAAGTTTTATCAAACATAATCCTTTGCCAGTGACAGGAGACATTCTTGTGCTGGCAGGAGACATCGGTTATCTTGGTGACGAGAATTACATCAAACATTCGTTTTGGGATTGGGCCTCCGAGAATTACAGACAGGTGATTATCTGTATGGGGAATCATGAATTTTACAAATATTACGACTTAGCTACACTTGCAAACGGGTACTGTCTGGAAATACGTCATAATGTGCATAGCTATTATAACGACATCATACATTGGGATGATACTGACATCATCGTTTCCACATTGTGGGGTCACATCCCTTTACAAGAAGCCTATTTTACAGAAAGCGTCATCTCGGATTTTCGCAGAATCCTATATAAGGGAGAGAAATTGACCTTTGCCGAGTTTAATAAAGAATGTGAAAAGTGCGTTGAGTTTATCCAAAACGCAATTATTGCAAGTCGAGCAAAGCATAAAATCGTTATGACACATCATGTTCCTTCATCTCGTATGCAGCATCCCAAGTTTGCAAATAGCAAGGCAAATGGGGCTTTTATCGTGGAATTAGAAGACTACATACAAAACAGCGACATCGAGTATTGGATTTACGGACACTCGCACTATAATGTGGATATGAAAATTGGCAATACTCAATGTGTTACAAATCAATTGGGTTATGTCTTTCACAATGAACATCTGACATTTAATCCAGGAAAATTCATTGAATTGGACTAAAATTAAACAAGAGAGCCGTTCCATCACGGACAGGCTCTCCCTTGTTTTCGCAAAATGAACAAAAAGTAACCTAAATTCTATTTCATAAAGAGCAGCACCTTGGTAAGCCTGTTGGCTTCAGTGGGATTATAATCTGAGATTCCGCCTTTCCCAACCTTGGTGATATGCTCTGCTGCCAGTCCGCGTTTGATCAGTTCCGTGGAAATATAATCGGCTCTCGACACGCTCAAAGCATCGTTTATAACGGAGGTTCCTGTGGCAGCGTCAGCCGCACCTACAACAGTCACGGACAATCCATATTTCTTCGCCACACGTGCCAGCTCTTCAAGATTAATCAGCTGAGACTGGTCAGTCAATCGGGTCGTGCCGAGTTCAAAGAAGAAATAGACAGGCGAACCTATGCACTCGTTGCCGGAACCTATAATGGAGAGATAATCCGAATGGCTATAAAGGGGAATGCTGTCATTATTCGTATCTGGAGACAGCAAGGAATCGGTTCCTGTGACATAGAAGCCTTTTACAATGCTACCATCATTATTGGGTATGGCATTGGCAAATTCAGATTTACTGAACAAACTGTCATTGGCCAAAGGCGACTTGCCGTCCCAATGCCTGTTTCTCAATCTTGCCCGAAGTGAGTTCAGTCCGCTGTAATCGTTTCTTGGATAGACATTGCCCCAACTCTCCCGGTCATCAAACATCCTGCTATATTTATCAAGCAATCCCTCAATTTCCAAAATCTTCTTCAATTCGTTTATCGTTCTCATTGCCCTGTCATGTTGCCCGGTGTATCTGCGATTACTATCCGATAGCTGTGTGGCGTAACCAATCAGCCACTCGTTCTGCCGGATGTACGGAGTCGCGTCAACGGCACGTTTCCAGCCGGCCTTTCCAATCGTAAACGACAAGCCGGCTGACACGGAGAGCATATTATCTCCGAAACGATTGGATTTGCCATAGCCGTCAAAGTCCTGGAATGTGGAAACATTGCCGATTTCCAACAATGCAGACAGCCGTTTACAGATACGGTATTGCCCCTGTACTCCGTATGAAATGGCAAACGGGTTATGTCCGTTCTGCGGATTGTGCATCAATCCAAGTCCTATGTATGGAATGATTCCCCAACGAGGATTCTCCACCTTGCCATGCCGATTTCCAAGCACATTCCACATCAAGTCAGCATGAAAGTGATGATAGTCATTTGTGACCAGTCCGCAATCTTTGAACTGCCAACCTCCATAACCGATTCTTGCTCCGATCTGCGGAGTGAACCACTTGACGAGCGATGCGGAAATGATAGGCTTTATCCTGTCAAACAAGTCGGCACAACCAACAGGTTTGCCAATGAACGCACTTGCACCACCTTGAAGACTGACAAACCAGTTGCCGTTCCAAGGCGATGTCACGAATACACCCTTATGGTAAGTCGGCTCCAAAGGCCTGAGCATCTGTTCGACATCCGTGTACGACTCCTGCTGTACAGTGTCCTTTGTCACAGGTGGTACAGCCGCTTTCATGTGCAGTGAACAGCTCATACCTGCCACTGCCAGAATTAAAAATATTTTCTTTGTCATATTCAACGCATTATTTTGTTTTGTTATCCATTGCAGAAAAACGCATTCTGCCGATTACCTCTTTTGCTTCTTGCCGGAAGCCGGTCTCATCATTCTGCTTGCCATCATCATGCAACGCCTTGCCCACGCGCGGTTATCCTCGTCATCATCCCTCCCCCATTTAAGGTCGCTCTTGCTTCCTCCACCACCGTGCGTTTCGGCAAATGTAGTGGCATCGTTGACCATACCAAGGAAGAGGAGCGTGGCGCAGTGCATCACTTCCGCCCCTTGCTCGGTCAGGCTCTGCAACAAAGAACCGTCAAAGACGGATTGTTCCGCAGCGCCCATCTCAGCCACTCTTGCCGAATGCTCTCCAACCAATGTTTCCAGCATTACATCTTTGAGCAGCACATCCACGTTGGAATGGATTTCACGACTGTACTTATAGGCTTCGCCTTTCAGTTCCTCCGTGCGCTCGCCAATGGCATCCATGTCCCTTTTAAGGGCTTCAAGCTGTTGGTCAGCCGTCCGTAGCTTATCCTGCTTGTTCTCCAGTTTCGTTTGGATAGAAGCCAGTTCTTTTTCCAACCGTTCCCTCTCGGCTGTAATGGCAGCCGTGTCTCCCTGATGGGATTGAAGGGTATGTTCCAATGCCGATAGTTGGGATTCCTTTTCCGCTTTCGCTTTTCGGAGGTTGTCCACCATTGAGGTCAAGCCTTTTACCCTGCGCTCTGCCAGACTTATTTCCACTTTAAGGTCGGACAGTGCTTTTTTGTGTTGGACAACCTGTTCCTCTATATTGGTACATTCTTCCGATAGGTGTCGGCGGTATTCCTCCGTGCTTCGATGTCTTGCCCCAGTTTCGGAAACATTACGTCCCCGCTCCAGTTGCCATTTTTCGTTCACTTGCGAGAGTTCATCGTGTAACATTTTCATTCTTGCAGAAAACTCATATTTGTCCTTTCCTGCAAACATCTTTTTGAACGCAAACTTACCGTCTTGGATTGGCAATAAGGTAAGGTGCATATGCGGGGTCGTTTCATCAAGATGTACATAACACCCGACAATGTTCTCCTCACCGAATCTTTCACTCATGAACCGGTACATATCCTTTGCCCATTCTTCTATTTCCGGCTTTCGTTGAAGCGAAGCATTGGCGGTATTGTTACCGGAACCATACACGACCGTTTGCTCCCCAAATGCAAGCTGACGCATTTGCTCTTTCGAGCCACCCAATATGAAATCCACAACTGTGCGGAATTTTGGTTCTGCAAAACCCTCATTCGGGTCTTTTATTCCACGCAAGGCAAGATTTTCAAGTATGCGTTCAGGAATAGACTTGTCCTTGTTTACAGGTCGCACCTTACCGCCCTTTACAATCTCGAAATTCAACCGTTCCCTCTGGCGGTCATAAGTTCCCTTGTCTATGGCGTGTTTCCAGCCGCTTTCCGTCCAGTTACGCTGGTGTTCGTTGCTTTGTGCGGCGGTTATGCCTTTCATCACGTTCATGTGCATTACCTGCCATGATTTTTCAGCCATATCATCCGTTTTTATCGGACAACCGATTTGCCCCAGCTTGCTGCTTGTCCGGCAACCGCTCCCACCGACCGTAGTCGTGTGGGGTATTGAGTTACCCGTACTTCCCTCTGTTTGGCCAACGTGCAAGCACCGCTGCGCGTTTATAATGGCAAGCCTACAAGTGTATGACATCACGATTCGTCCGTGGTTATACAATAGTTTTTGACTTAAAACACCGGTTGTGGAGTCTATAAAAGGGTGGAATCACGCTCCTGGCACTTTGCCAATAACGCCCTGAACGGCTGACGGAGCGTGGCGAGCATATCCGTTTCGCCGGAACTATTGGCCGCGCCGTCGTTTCCAGCGTCCATAATCATCTTGGCGATTATCTTGGATGCCTCTAAAAGTGAAGTCCAGTCACCTTCCAGTTCCTTATGAAAGAACTCCAGGAAATCGGTCGGATCATCGAAGCGTGAGTTTCGTATGGCGCGTTTCAGTCCGGCTACGGCTACACGCTCGACAATCTCTTGGACAAACTCCGTTTCTGCACCTGCCTTTATTGTCGGCTTGTCACCCGAATGATCTTTGTCGGATTCATCGGTAAGCCGTTTCAGTCCGGCTTCGTGATACTGCCCACAAATCTCTCCCACATCTTCGTCAGACAGATTGCCATTTATCCATTCGGACAAAGCCTTGTCCAAATCATCGGCAAGTCCGGACCCTATATGACCGGTATAAAAGGTGTGAGTTTCGCCACTGGAGAATGTCGCAAAAGTCACGGTAATGACCACACTCTTTGCGAACCTTGTCCGACGAATATATCCCATCTCCTCCAGTTTGTCAAGAAACGCCCTGACGGTAGCCCTGTGCCAGTGCCATTCCACCGCAAGGTCTGAAATGGTCACATGACACTGGTCAGCCTGCAACACATACTCATGGTTCTTCAAAAAGGGAGCGATAAAACCTGCCGTTGCTTTCTCCAACAGGTCGTAGTAGGCACCGGTCTTTGTCTTCCGTTCACCGACTTTCTCTTTGAGGTAGTCGAAAAACATCATATCTGCCAATACTTGATTGGCGGCTCTATTCTTGTCTTTCATCATTTTCATTTGATTTTTGTTTGACTATGTGTGGATTCTATCAACCTGCCACTATCCACTTATTCGTGGCAGTCTCGCGTGATGATGTCAGTAGTAATGTTCTGACATTGTTTTTGGATTTTCTTTCAAATGCCCACGTGTGTCTTTATCCTGCCATTCGGCTAACACTCGGCAAGAGGGATAGAACATGGCGGCCAAAAGAAGAAAGGCAAGCGTGAACGCCGTGGTGTGCAGATGTGGCACAGCGCAAATGGCCAATGTGATCAAGGCTGCCATAACGAACCTTTTCTTATTCTCGTGTAGTCTGCGCATCCACCTGTCGGCACATCTGAACGAGAACAGAACGGCACAAGGTATGGTTGATATCAGAACTCCCCACTCTCCGAAGTGTCCGCCTACATAGACATAATGATATAGCAGTAGGAATATAAGCATACACTGCACATAGAGTTTCCTTGCACTCTCGCTACCCGCCATTCTGAAGTAAAACTTTGCCATAAAAAGCCGGTTGCTCCTGTACAATGACATGGGCAGTATAATGAGCAATGCCGGAAATAACATTTCAATGATAATCCAAATCATAATCGTTATCCTTTGTTTAATCAGCATTGTTTGAATAATGGCAGTTCGGTCAGTTCCAGCTTGACCAGCCCATAGGTGGCAATCTCTACAATGGCTTCCACATCCTTGGCTTCGAGATATGACGCCCCCTTTTTTAGCCGTGTCTTTAGCTCGTGATTATTTTGACGATACCTTGCCAATGCCTTGTCCAGCTCGTATTCGGATATACTCCATTTCGTGCCACGCTCATAGCCATTGTGTTTATATGTGGAACTGAGCCGGAGCATACGGGTCACGCAGGAAACCGGTCTTCCCCGTCTGAACACGACACTTTGCTTGTATCCATATCCGTCATCCACGACTATCCAACTCCTGTACATATTGATAATGTATAGCATTTGCAGGTATATCGTCCGTCTCATATAAATTCGGCAAGCAACTCCTCCTTGGTCTTGCGGTACTTGAAATGACCCGTCTTTTCGTGAAGTTTCAAGTCAAGACAGATGTCAGAACACATGAACTCCAGGGATTCATAGATGGTCACGTCAATGCGGTCAACCTTGCCGGCATCAGAAACTCTCGCGTTCATCTTGAACATCTGTCCGAATGCCGGATTGGAATAGGCACATGCGCTGCTGCCGAATGTCGTCGCGCTTGAAGGAATATGATGATAAAGGGTTATCAGCTCCATGTCGTCCTCGAAGATGTCCATCACTTCTTCCAGATCGTATGGGTCGGCAAGCGGAAACGAAAGGAGGACGTAATCATCGTAGAAGTGCGGCTGTTCCATTGTGGTTACATCCAGCAACTGCGGAAGCTGGAGCGGCACAAAGGAGAGAAAGTCATCGTAAAAAAGTTGTAGCATAACTGTTGTGTTTATTTGTTTCTGGTTCGTCAAATGGATGTGAGCATTATCTTGATCAGTACTCCGGGCAATACCTGCAATTGGTCATTTTCCGTCCCTATAATCTTGTTTAGATTGGATATCATCTGAGGTGTCCGGTCAGCGACCGCATGAAGTGTTGCCCTTTCCATATCGGACAGAACAGCCATACTGAAACCATCCAAGGCAACATACGGCTGCAACAACATCCATACGTAAGCCCTTGCCAGCGCTTCGGTCTTTACTTTGCCTTGGGTGATGTCATCACGGCAAGCCAAAGCGTTGAGTATGATTCTCCGGTTGGTACGTTTCGCTGTATATATCAAGGCATCACGATAAGAGATTTTGCCGTCTTCTGCCGATTGGAACATAGACAGGCAGCATTTCTCAGTTTTGTCTGTAATGGCAGACAGGTCGGTGTCGGCAAGCTCCGGAAGATGGCTCAGGAAAGAACGGAACATCCGATCTTCCTCTTGTATAAAGGCTAACATCTGGTTTTTGGAGTCTATTCCGGATTTCAGAGTATTGGCAAGAAAGGATTGATAGATTGACACAATTTGTTTTGCGTTTCCGTGACATGTTGCTACCGAATCCAACGACATGAAGAAAGGTTCTATATCTGTTACCGCTTGTGCCAGTTCTATGTCTTTTCGATATTGGGAAGTCATTTCTTTGATGAGCAACACATCAGCGAAGCTCCGTGGTTGAGACAATACCAATCGGGTAAATTCAATCCGCAAAGAATCATGTAGCATCCGAACCGTGTTTTCAGAATTTTGGTGTTGCCGGCTTGTCGTGCCTTTGGCAATACAGACATAGACCGAATCCCTGAGTGTCTGCCATTCATTGACAGACTCAACCAGTCTCTCGGTTGAGATAGTTCCCATATTCCGTACTTCGGACAGGTATGACTTATAAGCATTGGCTGCCTCATCTTCAGTCCGAAATATATAGTTGTCAGTCTTATTACCGCATGATGCCAGTGCGATGGTGGCAAAGCATACGGCAAGGAGTTTGGCAAATTTTCCATATGTTTTTGAGTATGATTTACGCTTCACACCTTTTGTTATCAGCTCTATTTTCTCGTTAAATAAACCTTTACACATGATCTCATGTTGAATTATGGCGGCAAAGATAAGTATAAAAGTTTGCACAATAATACTCTAAAATAAAACTTTAATCTATTTTCTTTTCCATACTTACGAGTATAATCAGCGAAATAAACAAGAGCGTAACAAGTGAAAACACAAAGTATAATAATTGAAAAATATTTTGTTGAGTATGATTTTAACCGAATTAAACTTTGTATCTTTGCGCTTGGTATCATTTAGCATTGAACAGCACTATGGCAAAAGTAGGTTACATATTCAAGGCAGCCGGCTATGACGGCTTCGACACTGATGTGGAGTGGATGAAGCAATACGGTTGTGTACAAGTGATTGAGGAGGAAAACGGACACGAGAAACTGCGCCCTCAATGGAAACAACTGATGGCAAGTCTGGAGCGTGGGGACGAGCTGGTTGTCTCAAAATTCAGCAATGCCCTGCGTGGCTCCCGTGAGCTGGCGACATTCATCGAGTTCTGCCGGGTAAAGGTGGTTCGGATTGTCTCCATTCACGACAAGATTGACAGCCGTGGGGATTTGTTTCCGGAAACCAAAGCCTCCGATGTACTGGAGATGTTCGGTTCTTTGCCGGAGGAATGTGCCATGCTGCGCAAGGCTTCAGCCCACATCATCCATCTGAAACAGAATATCAACCAGCCGACCAAAGAGAAAAACATCAGCAGGGTGGAACGTGAAAAAACTATCGTGGCGATGTACAATAACGGGCATTCCATTGATGACATCTGGAAAGTGAGTGGATTCAACAGCCGCAGTTCGGTGTTCCGCATTCTTAATAAATACGGTGTTTCACTCAATCGAGGCAAGTTCAGCGGGCCGCTTGGGAAAAGAAAGAATAAAGAAAACTAATTATGGGACATAGTAAAATTTACGATAACGACTCAAAATATGTTATCGCCAACGTCATGGACGATGTAGAAAACGTTAATGTGAGAGAATATTTAATTGATTTTCATGCAAAATCAATCTATCCGGCAATAGAAGCAATGGTTCTAAAAGAACAGAATTTAGACACGATATGCAAAGATCCAATAGCAATAATGTTGGCATCAAAAAAAATAGCTGAAAAAGAAATTGCTAGAGCTACTTCTCTCGAAATTCCCGAAAATATTAAATTGCTATTTCAAGAAGAACTATCCAAAAAAGAACAAATTTCTCTATTAAGGGGTATTTCAATAAAACCAGAACAACTCGCTACAATCTTTTTATATGCCAATGATAAAGGGTACAAATTCAGCAATTACAGATTTGAAGATACACCAAAAAAATATATAGGTGCAGATTTACCATCATTTATTTATCTATGCGATGAAAATACCATTGAACACTATGGAGAGACATCATTAACAGATGGTCAAATGAAAGAAATAATAACTGTTTCACAATTTGTTTTAGCACGAATCCTTAACAATGGGAAACATTGGCATTGCTTTTATCAAACCAGAAGGGGGTTATTAGGCAATGAACCAGGAGAATATGGAAACAAATCGCACATTCACTATATATCTGACTCGTTTAGCATCTCATTAAAAGATGTGATTAAGGGATTTAAAGCTGGAATTTGCCCACATTCTAAAGTTCACATAACACTTGATGAATCAAAAGAATAAAGTTTATTGTGTAACTATTGTAACAATCAAATTCGTTTTTAAATAATGAATAGCAAACCACACATATGGTCTATTGACAAGTTATTAGGGAAGAATCTAATCATTCCAGATTATCAACGGCCATATAAATGGACGGACAAAAACATAACAGAACTCATTCTCGATACTCAAAAAAGTATTGAGGAAAGCCGTAAGTACGCTAATTTCAAATATCGTATAGGTACAGTAATTCTTCATAGAAATGAAAACAATGAGTATGAGATTGTTGACGGACAGCAGCGCATACTATCATTCCTTTTATTGAAATGTAACTACTCAGGTGCCCCTGTCCTGACCATTAACCGAGGATGACGCGAGGCTTT
>ERZ808262.24-NODE-24-length-135852-cov-15.751423_pt1 | contig 135852 bp, 135 predicted proteins | sample MGYA00520895_ERZ808262 | MGnify/ENA primary metagenome ERZ808262 (study PRJEB31516, sample SAMN03275588) | gut metagenome | biome: mammalia-associated habitat; material: feces | host: Papio cynocephalus | place: Kenya | collected 2012-08-02 ...
AATGGAGCAAGATACGGGAATCGAACCCGCGTGTCAACCTTGGCAAGGTTGCGTTCTACCATTGAACTAATCCTGCATGTACACTTATTGGTGCTTTAATAAGATAGCATAAGAAGAAAACTAATGCAATAGTTTTTTTGATTTTTATTTGAAAATGAATAGCTTTCTTGATACATAATTCCAAATTAATACTATTAGTGTTCTTATAATAAATGTTAAAACATATCCTAATTTTAAGAAGTTAAAGAACAAATATTGTAATCCCATTCCCATAAATAAACCAATAGCGGCAAGAAATACAAAAAGAAATCTTCCAAATGCTGTTCTAGATTTATCTTTATTAGTTGTAGCTTTAAATACCATAAAAATTGAACATAAATAATTTACTATTACACCAACTATAAATCCCATTGTTACACTAATAATAGTGATCCAAACTGGTTGTAAATTTACAAGAATATAATATTGAAAAATATAACAAGTGGCAAAATCAAATAGTGATGCTATAACACCTACTAGAGCAAATCTAATGATTTCGTAAAATGGACTTTTATCTTCTATGTGATTATATAGATATAATTTAACTATAAAATAAATATACGTAAGTTCTATTAGTGAAGCTATTAAAAGGGAAATTAATAATGAAAGTTTATAACTAACTAAAATAGAGGTTATAAAAACATAAGCTAGAATACCAAGTAAAGAAAGAATAATCATAAATATTAATTTTATTTTATTTGTGCTGATTCTTTCATTGATAAAATGCAAAGGAAGAATAATTAAATAAAATAATAAATTAGATACTAAGCCGATTATAAAAGATGGTAATAAACTTCCTTTAACTAATTTAAATTCACCAAAAATTAAAGTTTCATTAAAATCTAAAGAAATTAAAAAACTAAAAAAACATGATACAATAGAAATTATAATAATAGTTAAACAAATTTTAATAATTTCAATATTTTTTATATTAATTTTTTTCATTTATTTTTCATTTTCCTTTAATGAATTTTGATTATTTATTGATTTGTTTTTTTCTTCCATTTTAATAATTTTATTTTTTGGTTGACTTTGCTTTAAAATTTCATCTAATTTTGTTAAAGCATCATGAGAAAAATTATAAGCTTTTTCAAAAGATTTCTTTTTATAACATATATCTAAACTTGCATTAGTTAGACATAAATTAATAATAATTATAAAACTCGTATTGTTATAATTTATTTTATAACCTAAATAGGCACTTTTATTATGTATTTTTCTTTTTCCTAAATACTTTTTCAATTCTTTTTCTTTACAGACATCAATATAATTACTAGAAGTTATTTCCCTTAAGTCAATAGAAGTAAGTAGATTCAAGTCTTGATAAATATTTAGTTTATTATTATCAAAAGTTACAAATATTTGATATTGATTTTGTAAAACTAAAGGATTTTGTTTTTCAAAACTTTTATAAAAATTGATATAGGTATTAATAGTTTTCTTTTTATAAAAATTTAGAAGAATTTTAGTAGCAATAATTAAACATAGTGAAAAGACAAAAATAACGATAGTTACAATAAACCAGGTTGTAAATTTTTGATTTAATACAAAGTAAATTGCTAATAAAAAAATAAAACTAATTAGACTAACTACAGTTAAAAATATTCCAAAAGAGCAAAAAAAGTGGTTAAGAAAGAATTGCCAAGCACCTTTTTTAGGTATAGTTATTTCAAAATTACTTGTGTTAAAATCTTTTTCATTTTTTTTCATTTTTAATAACGTCTTTCTTTTTTATTTTAACATTAAACAACATAAATAATATAATAAAAATGAAAGGAATTAATATAATGTACAAAGTTATTGATGCCCATGCTCATTTAGTTCAAGTTATTGCCGGAATTGGTTCAGAAGGTGAACTAAGATATACATCAAAAGGAAAAGCAAGATACGCTACAGGTAGAGAATTTCAAATGCTACCTTTAGAATATCAAAAAGGATATGTTACTTGTGAAGACTTGTTAAAAAAAATGGATGAAAATAATGTTGAAAAAGCTGTTTTATTACAAGGAAATTGGTGGGGATTTCAAAACTTGTATTCTTATGATGCTTATTTAAAATATCCCACCCGTTTTAAGGTTGCTGTTAGTTATGATCCTTTTTCTTTTAAGAAAGAAGCCATTAAAAAACATTTTTTTGAAGAATTGAAAATAAAAGTTTGTAAGTTTGAATTATCCTCAGGTTCTGGAACTATGGCTAATCATCTTCCTTTTCAAATTAATAATGAAATGATGATGGAAGAATATAAATATTTAAATGATCATAATTGTATTTTAACTATTGATATTGGTAAATGTCATTCTGTTTCTTGGCAAATTGATAATTTAGTTAAAATATGTCAAGCATTTCCAAATTTAACAATTGTGGTTTGTCATTTATTAGCTTGTTCTATAAACGATTTTATTATTTTAAAAGAAAGCTTACAAAAATTAAAATTTAGAAATGTCTTTTTTGACTTAGCAGCTTTGACTCATAATTTAGCTCCGGATGCTTTTCCTTATCCTCAATCTATTAAGTATATAAAAGAGGCTATTAAGATTGTAGGTGACAATCATTTATTATTTGGTAGTGATTTTCCATCTACTTTAAAAGATGAAACTTATTCTAATTTAATTAATTATATAGCTGAATGTAATGATTTGACTAAGAAAGAAAAAGAAAATATTTTATATAACAATTCAAATAATGTTTACTTTAGATAAGTTTTATTCTTTCAAACATTTGATAAAAAAGTTATAATTAAAACTGAGGCTTTAAAATGGGAAAAATAGAAGATAGATTTGAAGTAAGTAGAAAAGAATTGTTAGATCTTTCTTTTCGTAATCCTTTGCTTAATTATAAATTAAGAGCAATTTCAGGTTTGGAATTCAGTGATTTAAATTGTTCAGATATTTATGATTATTTAGTAAATCAAGGAAAACATGTTTATTTTACTAATATTCCTACTACTAATCCTTCTAAATTAGTTTCTTTAATTGATGAAAAAGAATTAAAAAAGAAATTGTTAAAAACATATCGTCAAGCTAAATTATATTTGGAAGAAAAAGGTGCTAATATTTTATTTTTAGCTTTAGGTTTTTTAAAGTGGAAAGATAATAGTGATGATATTTTTTATCGTTCTCCATTAATATTGATTCCTGTTGATATTTATAAACAAGAAAATAGTGATAAATTTTATATTGATTATTCTGGTGAAGAAATTAGACTTAATATTTCTTTGATAACTAAATTAAAAAATGATTTTAATATTAATATTGATTATGAGGAAGATGATGAAATTAAGGAAGTTGATAAATATTTTCGCTTTGTTTTAGAAGCTATTAAAAATCAAGATCAATGGGAAGTTGAACTTACTAAAGGTGCTTTTGATTTCTTTTCTTATGCTAAATTCTTGATGTATAAAGATTTAGACCTATCAATTTGGCTTAATAATGATAAAAATCTTGATAATAAGATTTTAGAAAAATTGTTTATAACAGATTTCGATGATAAATTAACTGAAAATATTGATGTTGAAAAAGATTTGGATCCTTTGAATATTCATAATGTTGTTGATGCTGATTCTTCACAAGGAAAAGTTATTTTCGATATTAATAAAGGAAAAAATATGGTCATTCAAGGACCTCCTGGAACAGGTAAGAGTCAAACTATCACTAATATTATTGCTTCATCTATTTTATTAGGTAAATCCATTTTATTTGTTTCTGAAAAAAAGGCTGCTTTAGATGTAGTTAAAAGAAGATTAGAAAATGTTGGTCTTGGTGATTTAGTCTTAGAATTACATTCCCAGAAAACAAATAAGAAAGATGTTTTAAAATCAATAGAAAAAACTCTAAATTTAGGTGATGTTAATATAGAGGATGATGCGCAATTAAATAAAAAATATGAAGATAGTAAAGATGATATTGATAAATATTTGCTCCTTCTTAGAAAAGAAGTAAATAAATCTTCTCTTTCATTAATAGATATTTATGGAGAAGCTTTAGAAGTTAAAGAAAAAATTGAAGCAAGTAATGCTAGATTACCTAGGATTGCTTTTGAAAACATAGCTAATTGGACTAATGAAGAATTTAACAAAAGATATGAAGTTGTTTCTGAGTTTGTTTCTTTAGTTAACTCAATTGGTAAAATTGAAAAACATCCTTTATATGGTGTTACTTTAACTAGCTTACTACCTTATGAACAAGTGGCATTAAAAGAAAAAGTTTCTGATCTTGAAGAAAGTTTAAATAATTTAGTGCAAGTTATTAATGATATTTCTAATGTTTTTGAGACTAAGTCTATTAATACTATTTTTGATGCGGGAAGATTAGTAAATTCTATCTATTTTGTAAAAAAATATCAGTATCTAAGTAAAATTAATCCTGCTGATCCATATTATTTAACAAAAGGAAAAGAATTGGATGAATATGTAAAGAATGCAATAGATTTACAAAAGCAAGCTGGTAAGTATTCTACTTCTATTTATTTACATCAAGATGAAATTAAAAATTTAGCTGACAAATATTTTTCTCTTTCATTTTTTGAAAGAAAGAAAGATATTGAATTAAACAAGGAACTTTCTTCATATTTTACAAATAAAAAAATTAATAAAGGCAAAATTAAGTCTTTATTAGAACATTTAAATATTTATAAAAAATTACATGAAATTGAACCATTTTTTAAGTATCTTTTTAAAGATTTATTCACTGGTTTATTTTCAACAAATTGGTCTTCTATTTTTCCATTAATAAGTGATGCTAAGAAATTTTTAACAGAAATAATGTCTTATTCTGTGGTTTCCCAAGTTAGATTAGTAATTCAAGACTTGGATAAAATTGAGCAATTAGATGAGTTGTTAAAAAAATATTTTGAAAGAAAAAAGAATTTCGAAGAAAGGTTAGAAGCTTTTTTTGCAAGCTCTAAATTTGATTCTACTTTAAAATTCCCTTATAACTTTTGGTATTTAGATTATACATTTAATGATTTAAGAAAAACTATTCTTTCTTGGAAATTTAATTTGGATTCTATTGTTGATGTTGTTAGATACAATTCTTTAGTTGAAGATTTTAAAAAGCTTAAGCTTGATCCTTTATTTAATTATTATTTAAACTCCGGCAAGCAAGAATATTTAATTGATATTTTATCTTTTGAATATTATGATTCTTTGATTAATTATGCTTATGCTCATAATCAAGATTTAGCTCAATTTAAAGAATATAAAATGGAAAGATTAATTGAAATTTTTAAAGAACTTGATTTAAAAATGGAAGTTGAAAATATAAAAACCATTTTAAAATATCATTATGATCATATGCCTAAGTTAAATGATCAAACAAAGGCGATGGCTATTATTAGAAGAGAGTTGCAAAAGAAGAGAAACCAAATGCCAATTAGAAAGTTATTTTTGAAAAGTGGCTTTACTATTCAAAAAATAAAACCGGTTTTTATGATGTCTCCTATTTCTGTTGCTAATTTTTTACCTCCTAAAGAAGTAACATTTGATTTAGTTGTTTTTGATGAAGCTAGTCAAGTAAGACCTGTTGAGGCTTTTGGGGCTTTACTTAGAGCAAAACAGGTTGTAGTTGTTGGTGACTCTAAACAGCTTCCACCTACTAATTTCTTTGATAATTTAACAAATAAATTTGATGATTTGAATGATGAAGATTATGATGTTTCGAATATGGAATCTATTTTATCGTTGCTTTTAGCTAAAAATATTCCACAAAGAACATTATCTTGGCATTATCGTTCTAAAAATCAATCTTTAATTAGTTTATCTAATAATGAATTTTATAATTCTAAATTAAAGGTTTTCCCATCTGTTAATGATAAAGATCCAAATCAAGGTTTGATTTTTAAGTATTTACCTGATTCTATTTATGATCGTGGCGGAAGTAGAACCAATAAAATTGAAGCAAATTATGTTATTAAAGAAGTTTTAAATCATGCTAAAAATTACCCTGAGCAATCTTTAGGTGTTGCTAGTTTTTCTTTAGCTCAACAAGAAGAATTATATAGGGAATTTGATCGCCAAATGAAATTAGTAACTGATCCTGCTATAAAAGAATTCTTTAATAAGCATCAAGATGAACCTTTCTTTATTAAGAATTTGGAATCTGTTCAGGGTGATGAAAGAGATGCTATTTTTATTTCTATTGGTTATGGTTATGATCAAGAACATAACATAACTATGGATTTTGGTCCATTAAATAAAGATGGTGGTGAAAGAAGATTAAATGTTTTAATTACAAGAGCTAAAATTAAATGCCTGGTTTTTTCAAATATTAATTCTCATGATATTAATTTATCAAAGACTTCGGCAAAAGGTGTAGTAGCTTTAAAACGCTTTTTGGATTATGCCCAGAATCGAACTTTATACAAGAGTAATAATCTTAAAAATTATAAAGAAGATAAGTTCTCTGAGTATCTTGCTAATAAGTTAAGCGAATATGGTTATCAAATTGATCAAAATATTGGGGCCAATGTCGGTATTGATTTAGCTATTTTTGATCCTGAAACGAACTCATACACTGTTGGTATAGAATGTGATTCTTCTATAGATTTATCAGATTCTACAACTGATAGAGAAAGAATTAGAAGAAATGTTTTAAAGAGTTTAGGATGGAGAATATATCATGTTTATGCTCCAGTTTTCTATAGAAATCCTCGTAATGAATTTAATAAATTGATTGATTATATTATAGAAACAAAAAAGGATAAAGAAGAAAACAATGTTAATAAAATAAATGTATCTATAATTAGAAAAGAAAATAAATTGGAAGAAAAGAAACAAAATATTGTGACATATTCATCATTTGTTGGACCTAAGAGACCTTTAAGAATGTTAACTGATTCAATTCTGTTAAAAAATCAAATTAATAGAATATTAAAAGTCGAAGCTCCAATGCCTTTAGTTCTCTTAAATAAAATTTTAGCATCTTTAACAAATATTCCACGCTTGAATTCTGAATATGAAAAAAATGTAAAAGAAGTTGTTAAAAATTTAGAAGAATATGAAATTCATGATGATGGCTTTATATATCCTAAATTTAGTGAATATAAATTAGTTAGAAATCGTGAAAATTTAGATAAGGCTTATAGAAGGATTGAATTTATTCCGGATATAGAGATTATAAATGCTATTTATGCTGCTTTAGAAAATGGGGAAGCTACAGACTTAAATGATATTAATAAAGTTGTTCTTTTCTATTTAGGATTTACAGCAAATAAAAAGCTCGAAGATAGAATCAATGGCTTATTAAGTAAATTATTAGAAGAAAAGAAATTATATTTAGATGAAGGATTTTTATATATCCAAGATTAAAACATATTTTGATGTATAAAAAAACACCTAAATTGATTTAGAAATTTAATTTAGGTGCTAGTTTATTAATAAATTATATTTTAGTTTTATAGCCTTGTGGGTTCTTCTTTTGCCAATTATTAGAATCTCTACAGCAATCTTCAATTGTATATTTTGCTTTAAAGTGAAGTTCTTTTTCAGCTTTGGTAGTTGAAGCATAATTTACTGGAACATCGCCAGCTCTTCTACTAGTGAAAACATAAGGAATTTTAATTCCAGTAGCTTTCATATAGCTATTTACTAATTCTAAAACAGAAGTACCTTTTCCAGTTCCTAAGTTATAAATTACTAAGCCAGGGTTTGTAGCTAATTTTTCTAATGTTAATACGTGACCTTCTGCTAAATCAACTACATGAACATAGTCTCTAATACAGGTTCCATCTGGAGTATCATAGTCGTTTCCGAAGATAGATAATTGTTTAAGTTTTCCAACTGCAACTTGAGTAATATAAGGCATTAAATTATTTGGAATACCTTCTGGATCTTCTCCAATTAGCCCAGAAGGATGTGCTCCTATAGGATTAAAGTATCTTAATAAAGCAACATTAAAATCTTGATGTACTTTGGCAAAATCAGTAAGGATTTTTTCAATGTATATTTTTGTGGTTCCATAAGGATTAGTAGCTTGACCAACTGGATCAGTTTCTACTAATGGTACATGTTTTGGAACACCATAGACTGTAGCTGAAGATGAAAAAATTAAGTTTTTAACTTGGTATTTTTGCATCATTTCTAAAACGACTAAAGCGGAAACTAAATTGTTATAATAATATTCAGTAGGTTTTAAAATTGATTCACCGACGGCTTTTAATGCAGCAAAATGGATAATAGCATCAATTTTGTTTTCTTTAAATATTTTATCCATTGCATTTTTATCAGTGCAGTCTACTTCATAGAATTTTAAATCTTTGTTGGTTATCATTTTTAAACGATGTAAAACCTCTTTTGATGAGTTTACAAGGTTATCTACCAGAATTGGATTGTAACCATATTCTACTAATTTACAAACTGTGTGAGAGGCGATAAAGCCAGTTCCTCCTGTAACTAATACGTTTTTAATTTCAGACATAAATTTGCTCCTTTCTTTTAGCTATTTATTAGTTCTTTCGAGAAATATTTTCTAGATAGTTTTGAAATCCTCATTAGTCTAGCAATGTAGGCTTGTATTTGATATAGGTAAATAATAAACGAAATAAAGCCTATAATGGAGAAAAACAAGGAATAATATTTTGGAATTGTAAAAGACCAATCTGGAGTTTTTGAAATAGTTGGCCAATTAGATACAATAGTTAAACCAAAAAATTGCGTTGTTGGCCAATTAAAATGAAATGAGAAATCATCCATTCCTTTAAAATAATACTGCATTGTGTTGTCTTTACTAGCCCAACCATATATACAAATAGCTAAAATTGAAAAGATAACAATTAAAAATGGTATATAAGCTTTCTTAGTAAAGTAAACCATTGATTTTCTATAGGCTTCTTTTCTAAATTCTTTTTTTGTTGTAATGGTTCCCGTTTTTAAAATATCATACATCATATTATCAATTTGCTTACCTTGTTCACGCATAATATAACTTACTAATTTTTGTAAGTAACCAAAAATAACAATTAAAAATAAAAGTATTAAGAGCAAGACTAATGATAGTTTTTTATCTTTTTCAGATAGCTTTAAAAATAACAAAAAATTCATTTTTTATTCTCCTTACTATCTGGATAATTATTAGGGGTAAAATTAGGTAAATTTTGATTAATTTGGTTGTTATACATATTTTGATTGTAATTATAGTTGTTTGATTGAGGGGTGAAGTTTGAATTTGGAAATGGACTTACATTATTTCCATTAGGAAAATTATAATTTACATGATTATTAGGCGACTGAAAAAAAGATTGTTGTTGATTATTAAAATTGTAATCTTGCATTTTTAATCTTCTTTCAGCTTCTTTATCATAATGAGATTTGATAGTGTAATTCCTACGTTGTAGAAAATATATCATTATTTTTAGTGGGCTTAGAATTAGCATAATTGTTGCATAAGAAAAATAAAGTAAAAAAGCTAAAATCCAAAGCGGTGATAAAACTATAACGGCTAAACCAATCCCTACTCTTTTAAAAAATTCTTCCATTATTCTAATAAATCCTTTGTAGTCTCTTTTTTGATATTCTTACTTGGATATTTTAACATAATTAAACTTATCAAAGATGAATATATTGTAAATGTTAAAAATGCTAAGTCCAAGTTTAAATGTAAGTTAGAGAAAATAAAAATTGGTATTATTAATCCTAAGATAAAGCTTGCAATAGAAAAAATTAGATTTACTTTAGAATAAAAATTAGTTGCAGTTACTAACTGATAAATAACAACTAACTCTAAAAGCCCTAAAAATAACAATTCAAAACTTTTAGAGAAAAAATAACAAATTGTAAACAATACATATAAAACTATGTCTAAAATAAAAAAATATGAGAAATTATTAAAATTTTTATCTTTAATTTTCTTGAATTTTTGAATATTATTAGACAAAAATAAATAAGAAATTAAAGATTGAAAAGTACAGATAGCAAGATAAAAAAGTAAAAAATAGTTTTTAAAAACATCATATGGAAGATTGAAAATTTTACTATATACTTCAACTAAATTTACTTTAAAAATAAAGTAAATTGGAAATATTAATAAAACTTCAATAGTTAGAGTAATAATAATTCCTAAAAATAAAGTAAAAAAATTGAAAGAAAAATACTTTATAGCGTAGCCATATATAATGCCTATTAAAGAATTTGGTAATAAAGAGAAGAAACCATTTTGTAAATCTATAAAAGAAATAAGAATTAAGCAACCTAAATAAATTAAAACGCCTTTTGTTGAAGTTTTTAAAACAATTAAAGCAGAAAGAAATGGAAAAATAAAAATAAGAAACAAATCAAAACCAACAATTATATTTGCTAAAAGTAAAAACATAATTGCTAATGATAATGTAAGGCTTACTAAGCAAATATCTTTGATTAATTTTGCTTTTTCTTTTTCTAACATCTTATTTATTATAAAAAAATTTCTCCTTTTATGTAATTTTATTTATAATTAAGTGATGCTAAAATTTAAAAATAAATTAAGTAAACAAGTTACAAAATATCTTCTAACAATAATCTTAATGGTCATAGTTACTATTGTAGCTTTGATTTATGTTTTAAAAGATGATCCTCGTGCGGTTTTTACTTATTTAGGTAATGCAAAATTTAGTTATGTTTGTATTATGTTAGCTTTAGAAGTTGCTGCTATTTTAATTGAAGGCTTAGTTTTAACTATTCTTTCTCGCTTATATTTAAAAAAGTATCATTGGTATCAAGGCACTTTAAATGGTTTAATTGGTTCATTTTTTTCAGCAATTACACCTTTTAGCTCTGGTGGTCAATTTGCTCAAGTTTATACATTTTCTAAACAAGGAGTTAAAGCAGTTCATTCTGCTTCTATTTTAGTTATGCTTTTTATTGTTTCACAAACTATTATTGTTCTTTATGGATTATTTGCAATGATATTTGGTTATCAAACAACTATTTTAAAAATGCAAAATATCAACTTTTTTGGAATAAGTTTTTCTCCAATTGTTTTTTCTATAATTGGTTTTACTATGAATGTTGTTACTTTATTTGGTCTTTTCTTGTTAGCTTATTTAAGACCACTACATCATTTTATTTTAACTACTGGCATTAATATAGCTAGCAAATTACATTTAGTTAAAGATAAAAATAGAGAAAGAACAAAAATAGCAGCTTATATTGCTACCTTTAGAATTGAATTAACAAGATTATTTAAAAATATATGGGTTTTGTTAATTACTTTACTTTTAGAGATTGCTAAATTTACTTGTATGTATTCTTTACCTTATTTTGCTGGGGCTAGTTTAGGTGTGAATATGGATAATGTTTATTTTCAATCTTTATGGTCAAATTCATATTTAAATATGATTGTTGCATTTATTCCACTTCCTGGTGGTAGTGGTGTTTATGAAACTAGTTTTCAACTTTTATATGCCTCAATTTTTAATGATAATCAAATTACTTCAGCAGCCAATCTTCTTTCTAGAGGCATTTCATTTTATTTTACATTATTTGTTGGACTCATTGTCTTTTTAGGTTACCAGGCATCACCTAAAAAGATTGCTGCTAAATATGATTTACAGAAAACCTTTGTAGATTTGCGTATTATTTCTATGGCAACTAATGAATTACCTGTTTTAAAAGAAAATGATAGAGAAATAAATTACACTACAAATTCTAAGAACATTGGTCCTTTTAAGATTAAACCTATTGATGAAAAAACAGCTAAAAAAGAAGCATTAATATACTATTCTACAAGTCAATTAATGGACTCATTTAAAGAAATTAATAAACTTTTGGAAGACTCAAATATAGAAAAAGATGATAGCCCAACAAGTATAAATTCTAAAAATCAGTTAAAAAATGTATATTTAGATGTGAAGAGTATCGAAGAAAGAAGAGATAATGAAAATAAGAAAGATACTGAAATTGAACTAGCTATTAAAAAAGATTTGGAAGCTCTAATTAATGAAGAAAAAAAGAAAAAAGAAAGAAAAATGCGAAGCTTATTAAAAAGGAAAAATAAAAAATGAGAATTGCTCTATTTTCTGATACTTATCCACCTCAAATAAATGGTGTTGCTACTGCTACTTATACATTAGCTAATGTTTTAAAAAATAAGGGACATGATGTTTTAGTAGTGACAATTAATGAGGATGGGATTAAACATTTAACTTATGAGAATGGAATATTAAGAATTCCTGGAATAACTGCTAAAAAATTATATGATTATAAATTTGCTAATATTTATTCTTTAAAAGCTTCTTTAATTATTAAAGAATTTAGACCGCAAGTTATTCATGTTCAAACTGAGGTAGGAATAGGTATTTTTGGAAGATTAATTGCTAAGAAATTTAAGATTCCTCTTATTTATACTTACCATACAATGTATGAAGACTATACCTATTATGTTACTAAGGGATTTAAACCATTTGATAGATTTGCAAAGAAGTTCGTAGCTGTGGTATCTGCTTTAATTTCAGATTCAACAACACAATTTACCACGACTAGTGAAAAGACTAAGGACAAATTAATTTCTTATGGGGTGAAAAGATATATTAATGTCATCCCTAATGGCATTGATTTTTCTGCATTTAGTAAGGATAAAATTGATATAAATCATTTAGAAGAATTGAGAAAGAAATATAATTTGCAAGGTAAAAAAATATTTCTTGTCTTAGGTAGATTAGCTAAAGAAAAATCTGTAGATGTTATTCTTACTTATTTTAAAAAATATGTAACGAATAATCCTAATAATAATTTACATCTTTTAATAGTAGGTGATGGACCAAATAAAGTTGATTTAGAGGAATTAACAAAAAAATATGATCTTAATGATTTAGTAACTTTTGTTGGTGGAATTCCTCATACTGAGGTTGCTTATTTCTATTATTTATCAGATTTATATTTGTCAGCATCTATTTCTGAAACACAAGGTCTTACTTATAATGAGGCTATGGCTTGTAAATTATTAGTATTTGCTAGATATGATTTGAATTTAGAAGGAACTATTATTGATTCTAAAACTGGCTTTTTCTTTAATGATTGTGATTCTTTTGAAGATAAATTAGAAAAAATATTAAATCTTGATAATAGTGAAAGAGAAAAAATTGTTTCTGCTGCTTATAAATTGAATGTTGAGAAATACAGTTTGGATCTTTACTATGAAAGGATGTATGATGTGTACAATAAAGCCATTAGAAAATTCTGGTAAATTATTAAAAATTGAACCAAAAGATAGATCTGTTGTTTTAACTTTTGATAAGTATCCAAATTTAGAGCTGTTAAAAGAAGTTTTTTTAGGCTTAGGCGATTATTATTATCCAAATAAAGAGGTAACTTTGGAACAGTATTATTCTTTAGAAAAGTTTTCTCAAGAAAATTCTAACCTTTCTTATTTGTTATTTTTATTATCTCAAAAATATTATTCTTATACTGAATTAGTTAATAAATTAATTTTGAAGAAAAAAATAAGTAAAGAAAAAAGTGAAGAATTAGTTAATAAATTAATTTCTCTTAATTTATATTCTATTGATACTTACGCACAATATTTTTTTACATCATCTCTTGAAAAAGGATATTCTTTAGATTTTATAACTAAAGAATTAATAGCGAATAAAGTTAGTAATAAAAAAATTAATGAGCTTGTTAAAGAAAATGAATTTAGTTTTGATTTTAATGACTTTATTCTTAAATTAATAAAGAAGAAACCTTCATATTCAATAAATAAGCAGAAAAATTATATTTATACTAAACTTTATAAATTAGGTTATTCATCTTCTGAAATTAATAATATTATTGATTCCTTCTTTAAAAACAATCCAGATTGCATGTTAAATTTAGATAAACAAGAAAATGAAAATTTGATTAACGAGATTAAAAGAATAAGTAAGAGTTTGACTAATAAGAATTTAGGGCCTTATGAAACTAAGCAAAAGATTATTGCACGTTTATTATCTAAAGGCTTTAGTTATGATAAAATAAAAATGGTTTTAGAAAGCATGAATGAAGATGGAAAATAAATATTTAAAGGACTATTTGATTGAAGGCGCTCAAGTTGAAAATCTTAAATTGTATGTTAAGAGTGCTGATAAAGGCGTTTCTAATAATGGAAACTTATATTTTAATTTGGTCTTGCAAGATATTTCAGGAAGCATTGTAGCTAAGAAATGGGTTATTGAAATTGATGATGATAAAATAATTATTCCTAATAATGTTATTGAAGTAAGTGGAACTATTATTAAATATAGAAATCAATTTCAATTAAAAGTTGAAAGTGTTTTACCATGTACTAATTATGATTTATCTGATTTTGTAATTTCTTGTCCTTTATCATCAGAGAATCTTAAAAATGAGATTTATAAAATGATTGATTTAGTAACTGATGCTGATTTAAAAAATTTAGCATTAGCTTGTATTAATGAATATCAAGATAGATATTTTACTTATCCAGCAGCGGTTTCTGTTCATCATGCTTTTAAGGGTGGAATTGCTTATCATTCATTATGTATATGTAAGGATGCTATTAGTTTATGTAATTTATATCCTCAACTTAATGAGGATTATTTGATTGTTGGTTCTTTACTTCATGATATAGGTAAAACATATGAAATGGGTGGCATTGTAGCTACTAGTTATACTTTGGAAGGTAATTTATTAGGGCATATTTCATTAGGCGCAAATATGGTTAGTGAAATTGGTAGAAGAATTAAAACTCCACAGTTTAAGTTAGATTTAGTTTTACATATGATACTTTCTCATCATGGTGAATATGAATATGGTTCTCCTGTGTTACCTAAAACTCAAGAAGCCTATGTTTTACATGCTTTAGATGATTTAGATTCTAAGCTTTATATTTTAAAAGAACAAATGAAATCATTAAAAGTAGGTGAAACAAGCCAAAGACTTCCTACCTTTGATAATAGACAATTTGTTAGAACAAAATAAGGTTTTAAAAAAATAAGTTATTTGCTAAAATATATAAGTATGATTGAAAATGATAAGACAGTAACTGGTACAAGAGAAATAGCTTTAATTTTAAAAAATCGTAACAGTGGTTTTAAAGTTAAGCTTTATTTATTTAACAAAAGACTTTTTGATATTTTATTTTCAAGTTTATTTCTTATTATTTTTTGCTGGTTATATTTGATTTTAGCTATTTTAGTAAAATGTTCATCTAAGGGACCAATTATTTATAAGCATCGTCGTTTAGGACAATATGGTAAGGTTATTAATGTTTATAAATTTAGAAGCATGAAAGTTGATAATAGACCTCTTGAAGATGTTTTAACTAAAAAGCAATTAGAAGAATATAAGACTGAATTTAAAATTGAAAATGATCCACGTATTACTAAAATTGGTAGATTTTTAAGAAAAACTAGTTTGGATGAATTACCACAAATTTTTAATGTTTTTATAGGTAATATGTCTTTTGTTGGACCACGTCCAGTAGTTGATAGTGAAATAAATCTTTATTATTCAAGAACTAAGAAAATTTTTCTACAGGTAAAACCAGGTATTACAGGTTATTGGCAAGCTTATGCTAGAAATAATGCTACTTATGCTTCAGGTGAAAGACAACAAATGGAACTTTACTATGCTTCTAATCGTTCGACTTGGTTTGATATTAAAATTTTGTTTAAAACTATAGCTGCAGTTATTTCAACTAAAGGGGCTGAATAAAAGTTTTTTTGCTAAATAAGCTCTAAATAATTTGATATAATATTTATGGTTTTAAAAAATTATGGAAGAAAAGAGCTTAGATATTAATAAGGATAAAAATAACGAAAGTTTTTATAAAAATCGTTTGCCAAATTTATTATTTGGTTTAATCTTTTTCCTTTTGGTTATAATTGCTTTTTTTAACAAAAAAGGTCTTTCTAGTTTGATGTTTTTTGGTGTTAGTTATGTTTTTGGTGTTTATGCATATCTAATTTTCTCATTAATTATTGTTTTATCTTTATATTTAATAATTTTCAATAAGTGGCCTAAATTTAAAGCAAATTATGCTGGTTTGGGTTTAATCTTCTTAATCTTTTTTGCTAGTCTTGCTTCATGTTTAAATATTCAAGAACTTACGATTTCTAATTTTGTAAATTTATATACTGATAAAATTAATGCAATTTCTCATGATTTTGTTATTGAAAATTTAAGTTCAATTACTAATTTACAAGGTGGATTTTTTGGATATATGTTTACTTCTATTTTCCTTACTGGAATAGGTAAAATAGGTTCTTTAGTTATTGCATATCTTTTCATTTTTGTTGGCTTAGCTTTGATTTTAGTTAAACCTGTTTTATCTCTATCTTTTTTCATTAAAGAAAAAATTAATTATAAAAATGAAAATAAAAAAGAAGAAAATATAAAAGAAACTGTAAAGGAAACAAATGTTATTAGTAATAATGATATTTCATCTGTTTCTCCATTTAAAAAAGCAACGGAAAATAAGTTTAATAACCAAGAATTTTCTAATGATAGTTTATTAGATACAAAAGTTGTTTCTAATGTTGTTGAAAATAAAAATGATGATTTAATGTCATCTTCTCCTTTTTCTTCTAATTTAGCTTCTTCTGAAAAACCTGATTTTAAAGAAAATGATGATTTGAAAGTAGATGATAAATCATTAAATTCTTCACTTAGCTCTCCATTTAAAGAAATTAAAAGTGATGATAGTTCTTTTAAAAATGATTCTGAAACTTCCTCACCTTTTAGTAAACCTAAAGATGCTATTAATAATTCTACTATTCAACCTTCAAATCAATTTTCTAATACAAATATTGTTAATAAGATATTAGATGATAACAAAGATACTGGTCATGACTCTTCTATAGTAAACGATGAAGAGGTTAAAGAAACAAATTTACAAACAAGTTTTACTAGCAGTAAACCTTCATATTTAACTAGACAAGAAGAGACTGTGGATAATGTAAAATTAGAAGAAAAAATTGAAAATGAAGAAAAAAATAATGTAGAAGAAGATAAAAAATACTTTGTTGAAGAACCTTCTCCATTTAAATCTCCTCTTTCTACAGGTAAAGTTATTGAATTTAATAGAGAAACTTATAAATTTCCAAGTATCGATCTTTTAACTAATCGTAATGATTTTTCTAAACTTGAAATTAATAGACAGGTCGATGAAAAGAAAAAGGATATTATTAACGAAACTTTTAAAACCTTAGGTGTTGGGGCTTATGTTGCTGGCTATCATATAGGTCCTTCAGTTACTCGTTTTGATATTCAAAGAGAGCCAGGTGTGAAAATTTCTGAAATTACTAAAGAAGATGTTTTAAATGAAATGCGTCAACAACTTGGTGGCGATTTATCAGTAAGAATTGAAGGTGTTGTTCCTGGTTCTACTATGTCTGGTTTAGAAATTGGTAATATGGCACCAATGATGGTTAATTTTAAAGATGTTTTTAAAGAAGTTTGTAAGAATCCTGATCCTTTAACAATAGCTTTAGGAAAAAATATATCTGGTGAAGTTAAAACAATTTCTATTGATCAACTTCCACATTTATTAATCGCTGGTACTACTGGTTCAGGTAAATCGATTTTTGTTCATTCTATCATTATGACTTTAATAATGAGAAATTATCCAGAGGATTTAAAATTTATTCTTATTGATCCTAAAAAAGTTGAATTTTCTTTTTATAATGATATGCCTCATTTGTTTTGCCCGATTGTTACTTCTATTTCACAAGCTGTTGCTACTTTGAAAAAACTTGTTTCTGAAATGGAAAGAAGATTCTCTATATTTTCTCGATTAGGTGTTACTAAAATTCAAGATTATAATAAGTTACAAGAGAATAATCCTAATTTAGAAAAAATTCCTTCTTTAATATGTGTAATTGATGAATTTGCTGATATGATGGCTCAGGATCCTAAAAATATTGAACAATATACTCAACTTATTGCTCAAAAATCTCGTGCTTCTGGTATATATTTAGTTATATCTACTCAAAGACCATCAGTTAAGGTAATTACTGGTACTATTAAAGCTAATATCACTGCTCGTGTGGCTTTAGCTTTGCCTATGGGTGTTGATTCACGTACTATTATTGATGAACTTGGGGCTGAAACTTTACTCGGTAAAGGTGATTTGTTAATTAGAACACAGACACAGGAATTTAAATCGCCAACGCGTTTACAATCCGCATATGTTTCTAATGAAGAAATAGTTAAAGTTACCAAATTCTTAAAGAGTGAATGTTCTCCTAATTATAATAAAGATTTTTTAGCTATTAGGGCTGAAGATGATATTACAGGTTCCTTAGATGATATAAATCATGTTAAAATTCCTGGTTTAGAAGATGAATTGTATGAGGAAGTAAAGGAATTTGTTATGGACAATAAGGTTGCTTCTACTTCTTTATTACAAAGAAGATTTGGGATAGGATATTCTAGAGCTGCAAGTTTACTTGATGCTTTACAAGAAGAAGGGATTATAAAATCCACTGTAGGTGGTCGAAAAGAAGTTGTAAAATTTAATGAATAGGAGGTAAATTATGTTACAAAAAATTAAATATTCTAAAATTGATAAATTTTTATACCAAGATAAACTAGATAATAAGTTAGGCTTAATAATTGCTCCTTTAGCTAATGTTAGTACTTGTAAAATAGGATTAAATCTTTCTGTTGGTTATTATGGACGTTATTATTACTTTGATAAAGTGAAAATGGGCCCAGGTATAATTAGAATTATTTGTTCCTGTTTAATAAAAAAACATTCTGAAAAAGCAAATAATTTATTTAATAAGGATGTAGATTTTAAAATTAATTATTTTGAATCATATACTTCATTTGAAGTATCTTGTGAGAATAAACAGGCTGGTAATTATTTGACTAGTTTACTTCACTTATTTGATTCATTAGATATTACTAATGATGAATTAGAAGAAGTAAAAAAAGAAATTATAAGTAAACTTGATGAAGAAAAAACTCCTAGTGATTTAATTCGCTCAAATTTATATATAAATTCTCCTATGTCTTTTGACTCAAAAGGTAGTAAAGAAGAAATTAATAAAATACATTTACCTCAGGTTAGAAAATTCTTTAATTATTTCTTTAAACCAGATTATTTAACTTTATTTGTTGTTGGTAATTTAAATCCAGAAGATGTTTATAATTTTGCTAATAAAATGGTTTTTGCTAGTAAAGATAAGGTCGAAGAACCAGTTATTAAATCTTTTAAGGAAAATTATGAAAAAGTAGAAAGTTCTCTTGGTTATACTTCTAAAGAAAATCATTTAATTTTAGGTATGAAGTTTTATCCGCGTAAAGTCATTTTTGAAAAATTCTCAAAAGATATGTTTAGCTATTATTTTTTACTAACTCATATAGTTTTTTCTAAATTTAATAATAATTTGAAGAATGTATTTGATTCTTCTTTTAGCTTAGAAAATGTTAGTTTAAATCAAGGTGGCGAAGATGCTTTTTTGACTTTAGATTTTAAAACTGGTTATAGTGAAAAATTAGAAGAAGAATTAAAATCATTTATTTCTAAAGGTGGAGAAATGATTACTAAAAAAGATTTTAAATTCGGACAAAAAGTGATATTTAAGCAATATAAACAATTGTATTCAACTGATTTAAATCTCTATTATAATGATCTTTTAGATGCTTTTGCTAATGAATTTGCTGCACCTAATTTAGTTGAACAAGCTAGTAAAATTAAGTATAAGCATTTTGCTAATTTCTTGGATTTTATATCAAAGAAGTTCCCAACAAGCATTTTAATTTCTAAAAAGTAATATGTTTAACAAAAAAGAAGTTTTAAATCGTAAATTAACCTTAAAGCCATATAATCAACTTTTTTTGAAAAATGGTTTAAAAGTAAGTATAGTTAGTTCTGCTAATTTAACTTCTTCTTTTTTTGCATATTATTTTCCTTTCGGTTTTAATAAACCGAATACTGAAACAAAATATTCCGCTTCTAAATTTGTTGCTTTAGCTTTTTTAAGTTTTGAGTATTTACTTAGTGAAAGCAATTTAGATTTAAATTACGATAATTGCTATATTGGATATTATTTAGAAAATTGTTATTCATCATTGTTTTTTTATTCTAAGAACCAACTCGAAGTTAAAGATATTGAATATTTAACTTACATAATTAATCAAAACGAATTTGATAAAGATTTGAATGTATTAAAGGAAAAAGCTTTAATTAGATTAAGCTATGTGTCTTCTTCTAAAAATATTAATGCACTTTATGACAATTTATTTTCTAAAGATGATTATCCTGATTTTTCATTAGATTATTTTAAGGTTCTTAACGAATTAACTTTAGAGGATGTTAAATATTTTATTACAAATTATATTTATTTAGGTTATAAAGAAGGTGTGAGTTTGTCAAATTTAAATTCTTCTGAAATTACCGAAACATTAAATAAAGTTGATTTTAAATTTAATAAATTTGAATTATTAAAAAAGAATACTGATAACTATAACTTAATTGTTAATGAAAATAGTAAAAAAATTTATTGCGCATTTAAATTAGAAAATTTAGATGAGTTAAAAGATATTTATGAAGCTAAGTTACTACCTTTATTTGATTTTACTCGCTTAGCTTTTATTTCAGATGATTCATCTTTTTTAAATAAAAAGGCTTTTAAAAATTCTATTAGTCATTTGAAAGAATCTAAATTCTTTTATTCATACAATGATTGTTTTTATTTGGTTGAGTTTGCTATGAAAAATAACATTGATATTGATTTATTGAAAAATCAGCTTTTGAAGAAAAGATATAATAAAAAAGAATTTGAATTGTTAAAAAAATATTTAATTGAAAAAATTAATTTGAAAGTTAATAACATAGAATATCTTTTTAAGTTTATCTTGGAATTGCTTTTTTTAAAGACTGATATAAATTCTTTTTATTCTTCTTTAGTTGATTTAACCTATAGTGAGTTTAATGAGTTTATTTCTAAACTTTTAAAAGAAAAGCTCTTTTTTTACGGAGTTTAAAAATGCTTGGTGTTGATATTGTTAAAATTTCTCGCTTTGAAAAAGACTATTTATCTCTTGCTAAAAGATTGTTTTCTTTAAGAGAACTTGAAGAGCTTAATTTAAAACGTACGGAAAAAGAAAAAGTTGAATATGTTGCTGGCCGCTTTGCTTCAAAAGAAGCTTTTATTAAAGCAAAGGGAGAAAAAAACATTTCCTTTAAAGAAATAGAAATACTTTCTGACAGTTTAGGTAAGCCACATATTTATTATAATAATATAGAAGTGGGGGAAGTAAGTATTAGCCATGATGAATATTTAGTTAGTGTGGTGTTGCTGAAATAAGAATGGAAAATATATTAACATATGAGGCTAAAATAATTAATAATAATATTATTTTAGTTACTTGTAATAAACATTATTCTAATAAACCATTAGTCTTAAGATTGTATGATGATGGAAAATTTTTAACTTTTTTAACTTTATTACATAATTCTGAAATTAATTCTAATTTTTTGAATTTTGAATATTCTTTAAATTTAAAATTAGAGCTTGGACATGAATACTATTTGCTTGATGAACGCAATGAATTAATTTATCTAGATCTTTCTTATTTTGCTTTATGTCCCGAATTTGAAGCTAAATATCGTTATGATGGTGAATTGGGTCCTTTATATAGCAAAGAAGAAACCACTTTTAGGGTCTTTTCACCATTAGCTAGTTTTATTTCTTTATGTGTTTTTAAGGATAATGATATTCGTTTTTGTTATTTAAAGCGTTTATCTTGTGGTGTATATGAAGGAACAATAAAAGGTGATTTAGAAGGCTATAAGTACATGTACTTAGTAAAAATTAATGGAAAGATTTTACAAGTAAATGATCCTTATGCTAAATCTTTTGATACCAATTCCCGCTATGCATATATTATTGATGTTAATAAAGTTAAGAATATTCCTGATTGTAAAGAATGTTTAACTAAATTAGATGAATTCCAAAAAATTATTTATGAAATAAATGTTAGAGATATGTCTTTTGAAATTGATAATAATATTAAAGGTGCTTTTAATAAATTATCAATTCCTAATTTAAAAGATGGTAATAATAATCCTGTTGGTTTAGATTATATTGCTAGCTTAAATGTTAGTCATGTTCAAATTATGCCTGTTTATGATTTTCAAACTACAGCTGATGATTTTCCAAGTGAAACATATAATTGGGGATATGACCCAAAATATTATTTTAATATTGAAGGAAGTTTTTCTTCTGATCCTGAGAATTGTTATACTCGTTTATATGAATTTAAAAAGATGGTTACAGCTTTTCATAAAAAGAATCTTAGAGTTATAATGGATGTAGTTTATAACCATACTTTTTTACAGCATTCTAATGCTTTAAATATTTTATGCCCTAATTATTATTATCGTCATAATTTAGACGGTAGTTTATCTAATGGTTCAGGTTGTGGGAATGAAATTGAAAGCCGTAATTATATGGCAAGAAAACTAATTATTGATAATGTTAAATATTTTATGGATATATGTGGCATTGATGGTTTTCGTTTTGATTTAATGGGTTTAATTGATCAAAAAACAATTAATGAGGTGTATAAAGAAGTAGTTAAAAGGGAAAAAGATGGATTAGTTTATGGTGAAGGTTGGGATATGTTAACTACTTTACCGTTAGCAGAAAGAACTAGTTTAACTAATGCTACTGAACTTCCTAATATTGGCTTTTTTAATGATCGTTTTAGAGATGTAGTAAGAGGAAAAAATGCAGGTGGCGTTTTAGCTTTTAAAGGATACTTAACAGGTGATATCAATTATATTGATGGCTTTAAACATGTTTTTTTAGGCTCTATTGTAACTCATGCTTTTCCTCCTTTGTTTAAAGAATTTTCACAATCAATTAATTATGTTGAATGCCATGATGATGGAACCTTATTTGATAAGCTTATTGTATTAGCAAATAATGATATGGAGGAGGCTTTAGCAAGATTAAAGCTTATTAATTTTGTCACAATTATTTCATTTGGGATTCCTTTTATTCATGCTGGTCAAGAAATTGGTCTTTCTAAGCAAGGTCTTTCTAACACTTATAATGCTGGTGATGAAATTAATTCTTTTAAATATTCAATGTTAGAAAAAAGAAAAGAAGAATTAAAGTTTTTTAAAGATTCTATTCTTTTTAAGAAACGTTATTTAAAATTTGAAAATTGCAATAAAAAGGATCTTGTAAAGAATATAAAGTTTGAAAATCTTTCAAATGGGGCAATTCTAATTACTATATTGCATGAAGGAGAAGATAAAATAGGCATTTTTATTAATCCTACTAAAACTAAAATTATTTATCAGCTTGACTCTAGTTATAGAGAAGTTTTTAATAATAAAGGACTTGTGAATAACAAAAATAAGTTTGTTAAACAGGTAGATTTAGAAGGTTTGTCTGTTTTTGTTATCGAGGTATAAAATGTTTAAATATCTAAAAATTGTTTCAAAGGCTCTTTTTCCTCTTATATGTAAGTTACCAAAAATAAGAAAATATGCCAAAAAGAAAGAAAAGTATCCTTTAATAGAAAGGTATGATTTTGTTTCTTCTTTTTTAAATGACTTTGTTTCAAAAAAGTTAAAAGTTGTGTTTTATGTTAATGGTTTGGAGAATTTACCTAAGGATTCTACTTTTTTAGGTATTTCTAACCATCAATCAAATATGGATCCTTTATGTTATCTTTCTTTACTTAATAAAGGAGTTTATAATTATCCATTAACGTTCCTTTCTAAAAAAGAAGTTTTAAAATTTCCTGTTGTAAATGAAGTATTAACATCTATTGATGGTGTTTTTATGGATCGACAAAATTTCCGTTCAGAGATTAGGGCAATTAGTCAAATTACAAATATTTTAAAGAGTAATAAGCAATCAGTAATTATTTTTTCTGAAGGAACAAGAGCTAGAGATATTAAGCATGAGGTTGCGGAATTTAAGTCGGGTTCTTTAAAACCAGCATTTAATAGTAATAAATTAATTGTGCCCTTTGCAATTTATGGTGGCTTTAGGGTTTTAGATAAAAAATGTGATTTAAAGGCTTTCCCCGTTCAAATTTCTATTTTAAAACCAGTGAAAACAAGTGATTTTGCTAATACCCAAGAGGCTTCTAAGTATCTACATAATATTATTTCAAATGAAGTTGATGTTTTAAGAAAAAATGATGAGGAATTAGTTAAGAACTATCTTCCTAAGAATTCTAAAGTTGAAGTGGATATTTCTGGTTTATAGTATTTTATATTTTTTGTTTTAAGGATATAGAAAAAATTAATTTTTATTTAGCAATCTAATTATTTTCTTTTTTGAAATAAATTTTTAGAAAAATATTTAATAAAATTTCGCTTTTTATATTGTAAAAATCAAGTTTTAAAATATATAATTATAAAGAATGAAAATATAATAATAATATGGAAAATAATACGCAAAATCTTTTTGATAAAATACCTGAAAATCTTTTTACAATTTTAGTAAGAAAATATAAAGCTGTTTATGCTTTTTCTTTAATTACTCTTTATTCTTGTTTAAAGACTTATAAAACTAAAATTACTAAATCTGCATTTATTAACGCTTTAAGAAATCAAGGAGATACTATTGTTTCTCTTTTTGATGTTAATTTAGATCGTCAAGATGATTTAAATGATGAAGAAAAAATTGATGTTGATACTGATACTGATAGTATAAATTCTAAGACTAATTATATTTTTAGAAAGTTAGTTAAGACAGGGTGGATTGATGTTGAAAAGGACTTGTCTAGCAATAATGAGTATCTTTTTTTACCTTCTTATTCTATTAAGTTAATGAAAGTCATTGTTGAATTAGCTCAAGACTCTTCTTTATATATTCCTTTAGTCCATCAAACTTATTCTGAACTTTCATTAGAAGCAGAAAAAGAAGATGACTATATGTTCCGTTCATTGTTATCTGCTAGAAAGAATGCGGATGAATTAGAGCTTAATGTTACTTTACTTACTCATTCTATTAAAGTTTTTGGTCATAATTTAAATACTGTTTTTGATCCTAATGAAGCTTTAAGACAACATTTTGATATTTTCAAAAGACAAGTCGGTGATAAAATTTATCATCCTATGAAGACTTATGATTCATTAGGTTTGTATTCTATTCCAGTAATTAATATTTTGAAAAATTGGCAACATGATAAAAGAATCATGTCTAAGTTAGTTAATCAGGCAAAGTTTGATACTAATTTTAATAAGATGAAATATGGTGATATTCATGATGCTGTTAATAAGATGTTAGTAGAAACTATTGATATCTTCTCACGTTTAAATTCATCTTTTAATGATATTGATAAAGCTAATGCTAATTATACTCAAATGGTTCAAAAGAAGGTTAACTTCCTTTCTAATTCTGATAAGACCATTAAAGGTAAATTAGATACAATAATTTTACAAATGGCTAGAGAACTAGATAAATTACCTTTTGATTATCATGGTGATTATATGGATCTTGAAACTATTAAAATGGCAAATTCAACAATTAATTTATATCGTTCTGGTTTTGTTAATTCTGATTGTTTAACCCCTCCTTTAAGAAGAGGTGCTAAAGAAGACGAAGAACCATTAGCCTTAGAAGATGAATTCTTTGATGATGGTGATGATTCTTTTATGGAACAAATTGAAACTAATGTTAATCGTTATTCACAAGATGCAATTGTTGAATTTATGATGAACAATTTTAAAGATAAAAAGGAAATTACTACTAAAGATATTAAGCTAAATAGTTTAGATGATTTTATCTTATTGATTTTAGCTACAGTAAGAGCTCAGTTTGGAACTATGTTTTATTCAATTGAAAAATTAGATGAGACATTTATAAATGATAAATATATTGTTCCTAATTATCGTTTTACTAAAAGAGGGAGAAAATAAAAATGTTTGAAGAAAACTTTGAAAAAATGACTAGATCGGAACAGAATCAGTTCCAAGAGAGCTTAGCTTATTTGCTTTTTCATTGCTATATTGTAAGAAGAAGTTTTGATAAAGCTTCACAAATGAATAAAGTATCCCCATATTATTTGTTTATTGAAAGACATTTTGATGTCTTTTCTGATTATTTATCTTTTGCTGGTATTGAACTAAATAAAGATGATGAAAATGGGGTAATCTTTATGGCAAGTGAAGATGAATCATCAAATAAAATTAGAATTGATGGTGTTACTACTTTATTAATTTTTGCTTTACGTTCATACTATGAGGAAAAAGTAAAAGATAATAGTAACTTAGTAGATGTTATTTTAGATTCTACTGGTTTAAAGATCTTATTAAAGGATCTTTCTTTATCAACTGCTTCTAGAAGAATTTCTGCTTTGACTATTCAAGCTAGTTTAAGAACTTTATCATCTTATAATATTATTAGTTTAGCAAGAGGTACTTTTAATGATTCTTCTTACAGTTTCTTTATTTTACCTACTATTAGATATGTAATTTCTAATGCCCGTTTAAATGCTATTCATGATACTATTTCTAAAATGAAACAAGATAGTAATTTAAACAACTTAGAAAATGATGAATATGGAGAATAAACTTTATGAAAGAATTAACTAAATTAAGACTTATTAATTGGCATTTATTTGCAAATGACACTGTCGATATTAAAAATATTACATTTTTAACTGGATCTAATGGTACTGGTAAATCAACAATTATTGATGCAATGCAAGTTGTTTTATTAGGTGATACTTCTGGCCGTAATTTTAATAAAGCAGCTAATGATAAAACTGGTCGTACATTAAGAGGTTATTTAAGATGTGAAACTGGTGAAACAGCTGATGGCCAAGTTCTTTGCTTAAGACCAGGTAGATTTACTTCATATATTGCTTTAGGTTTTAAGGATACTAATACGCAAGAAGATTTTACTTTAGGTATTGTTTTTGATTGCTATCCTGATGATAAAGAAGAGCATCATTTCTTTTATTTAAAAAATAAGTTCCCAGAAAATAATTTTACTAATAAAGATCATAGTGAAGGTGGTCAAGTACGTGCTTTATCTTATAAGGAATTATTAGAGTTCTTTAATAATAACTATAGTAAGGATGATTTTTGCTTTTATAATACAAATTTGGAGTATACTCGTGCTTTAAAAACTATTTTTGGTGATTTACCTGATAAATATTTCAGCCTTTTTAAGAAAGCTGTTAGTTTCTCTCCTATTATTAATATTTCTAATTTTATAACTGAATTCGTTTGTGATATTGATTATAATGTTGATATTTCTTCAATGCAGCAAAATATTGAGAATTATAAAATTTTAGAATTAGAAGCAAAAAGAATGCAGGTTAAAATTGATGAGCTAAATAAAATTAGTGAAGCTTTTAACCAAGTTAAGGAAGCTAAGAGTCAAATTGGTTTAGCTAATTATGTTGCTGATCGAGCAAATTATGAAGATGCTAAAGCACGTTTAGAAGAGAAAAATAAAGCTTATCAAAATAATTTATCTCGTTTAGAAGATATTGCTCGTTTGCTTATTGAAAAGGATAATCAAATTAATGAACTCAAAAGAGAACAAGAAGCTTATTTAGCTAAGAAAGTTGGCTCGGCTGGTTTCTCTTTATCTAAAAATATTACTGATCGAAAAGATGCTTTAAATCAAAAGATTGCTGATTTAAATAATAACTATAACCTCTTATCTCAAACTTTAAAACATTACTTATCTCAGTATAATAATGCTATTAATGCTTTAAATAGCCGTTTAAATAATTTAGATTCTAGCTTTTTAACTGAAAGAGAAATTGAAGAACTTTCAAAATTTAGAGAAATTGTTAGAGAGTTTTCTTCTACAGCTTTAGAAGTTAATAACAATATTGATATTAAAAATCTTTCTAAAAATCTCTTAGTTGAATTTCAAGATCAAATGTCATCTTTACGTTCTTCAAGTTTGAAGTTCTCTCATTTACTTGAAAATTCTATTGCTAATTTAAATGACCAACAAGATGAATTAAATAGAGATCTTTCTAATATTTCTTCTGGTCAAAAGCCATTTAGCCAAAATTATTTGGAAATTAAAGCTGCTTTAAAGAATTCTTTACTTGAAAGACATAGTAATGCAAAGGTTGATTCTTTTTGTGATTTAATTGATATTTCTGATAAAAAGTGGACTCCTGCTATTGAAGGTGTTATTTTTAATCAAAAATTTAATTTTATTGTTAATGATGAATACTATAATGAAGCTAGTAAACTATTAGACCGCATTGAAAGAGAATATAATATTTTTAATTTTTCTGTTGTTGATACTTCTAAACTTATTGATAAGGATTTCCAAGCTGATGAAAACTCATTGGCTGAGGAAATTATTTCTGATCATCAAGGTGCTAAAGCCTATGCTAATTTCTTATTAGGACGTATTCAAAAATGCGATACTTTTGAAGAAGCTAGACAATCAGGTAACGGCTTAACTGCTTCTGGTTTAGGTTATCGTAATTTTGCTTCTTATACTTTAGCTAGTAAGAAAACATCTACTTATTTTATTGGAACTAAAGTTTCTGATGAAACTAGTTTTGCTAAAAAAGAAGACTATAATGAAATTTTACATAGTTTTGAACTTTATCAAGATTTACTTAGCTATGTAAGAAGTTTCTTACAATTAGAAGTGCTATCTACTACTGAAGTTGCAACAATGATTAAAGATGTTGAAGGTTTAAGTGAAATTAACACTTTAAACGATGAATTAGAACGTTTAGATCAACAACTTCACGAAGGCGATTTAAATGAAGTTAGTCAATATGATAAAAAACTTGAAGCTATTAAAGTTGATATTCAAGCTTTGGAAGAAGAAAAGCATTCTTTATATTCTGAACAAGGTGTTTTAGAAGATCGTAATAAGGAATTAGCTACTACTTTAATTCCTAATGCAAGATTATTAGTTGATCAATATGGTGCAAATTTAAATGATCCTAATAAATATGATCCAAATATTGTTGCTGAAAAATATGAACCTTTCTTTGCTAAAGCCTTTGAAAGTTTACCTTTTGAAAAACTTAAGAGTGAATCAAGAATGTTATATATCAAATCACAGAATTCTGTAAATAACTCATTAAATAAGCTTAAGGATTTACGTGCTAGATATGTAATTACTTATCACTTAAGTTATGATCCTAATAGAGAAGATTCAAATGAAGAGTTTGATAAGGAATTAAATAATTTATCTACTGTTTTACTTCCTGATTATCTTTCTAAAATTGAAGCTGCTAAGAAGAAAGCAACTAAGGAATTTAAAGATGACTTTATTTATAAGTTAAGATCTTGCTTTGAAACTATTAAGTCTCAAATTGATGAATTAAATCTAGCTTTAAAGGATGTAAAGTTTGGTCGTGATAGCTATCAATTTAAGGTCTCACCTAATAAGGATTATATTGAATATTATGATATGATCACTGATGATTTACTTTTAAATATTGGTGATGCTGAAGAAGTTTACTTAGAAAAGTATGGACCAGTTATGACTAATTTATTTAATATGATTTCTGATTCTACTTTAGAAACTAAAAATGCCGATCAAAGACAACAAATTATTGCTAATGTTGAAAAATTTACTAATTATACAACATATCTTAATTTCGATTTACTTGTTAAAAGAGGTGAATCAAATGATTGGTCTAGTTTAGCTAGAACATTCAAAAGACAATCTGGCGGTGAAACTCAAACACCTTTCTATATTTCAATCCTCGCTTCTTTTGCCCAACTTTATCGTACTAATGATCCTAATTCTGATTCTATTAGATTAGTTATTTTCGATGAAGCTTTCTCTAAGATGGATGGTTCAAGAATTAAGGAATCTGTAAGTTTGTTAAGATCATTTGGGTTACAAGCAATTTTATCAACTCCTACTGAAAAGGTTACTGATTTGGTTAATGAAGTTGATTTAACACTTGTTGTTATGCATGATCAAAAGCATAATCGTTCTAGAATTGATCGATATCAAGATAAAAGAAAACTTGTTAACAACAATATTCAAGCTTAAAAATGAAGGAACTTTGTGGAGTTCCTTTTTTTAATTGTAAATTTATTGTAAATTAATACTTAATTATTAATCTAATTTAAATTTATAGGTTAAAAACAATAATTTTTTTGATATAATAAAAACATATAGAGATGAGATTCTTATGGATAACAAAGCGATAATTTCTCCTACTGATAACCTTATCAAGCTTCAGAAGAAGTTAAAATTAAAACGTGGTTTTTTATCTAGCTTTGTGGGTTTAGGAATTTTATTTATTTATTTAATTTATGTTTTTATTTATGCTTTAGGAAATGGCTATGCTAATTTAAACTTTTCTTTTTTAGGAAATGTTAATTTTTTAAAGGGTCATTATTATTTTTCAACCACCTCTAGTCTTTTTGATTTTTCTTCTATTGATTCTGTTTATCGTTTTATCGTTTTATTGCTTGTTGTTCTATTTAGTGCCTTTTGCAGCTTTTTATTTTTTAAGTTTAGTTCTTTTAAGGACAATAATTTATTTAGAAAAAAATATTTTGAAACATTATCTAATGAAGTCAAGATTAATGGAATTATTATTAATCATCAAGAAAAAGAAACAAGAGAAAACGAGGTAAATGAAATTTTTAATAATATGTCTTTATCTAAATTAGATTTTAAATATTCATTAGAATTTTCATCAATGTCAAATAATATTGTAATGAACCAATATACTTACTTTAATAATAATGAAAATCGTAATGGTCTTTTAGTTCTCACTAGTTTAAATAGGATTAGAACTCATGCTTTGATTGAATTAAGGACTTTTGGTGAAATTTCATTTCATCAATTTAATGGTTTGATGATTAATAAATATGGTTTTGAAAATATATCTTCTTTAGCTAATTTCACTTGTTACACTACTTTAGGTCAAGAAATTTATTTAATTCTAGATAAAAAAGTTATAAAAGCAATTTCGAATTTATCTTATTATATTAAAACCGACATGATTATTTATGTTTATAAGGATACTTTAGCTATTTTTCTTGATGGCTTTAAATTTAATTTGGAAAGAAATCTTCATGATAATATCAAACAAGAATTAATTGAAAAACAATCAGAATCTATTACTGGTTTAATTTCTTTAATTAATTTACTTATTAACGCATTAAATGATGAAGTTAGCTTTGCCAAAGAAGAAAAAGGTAATGGAATCTTAACATATTAAGGAGGTAGATTATGGTTAAGGGCAAAATGGTTGCGATGCTACTTGCAGGTGGTAAAGGTACTAGATTAAAATCACTTACAAAGAAATTAGCTAAACCGGCTGTGTTTTTTGGAGGAAAGTACCGAATTATTGATTTTCCACTTTCTAACTGTGCTAATTCAGGAATTTCAACTGTTGGTGTTATGACTCAATATGAATCAACTATGTTAAATCTATATGTTTCTAATGGTTCTACATGGGGATTAGATGGTAAGAAGGCATTAACTGTCGCTTTAACTCCAAGACAAACTGAAGAAGGCGCTAGTTGGTATAATGGAACTGCAGATGCTATTTATCAAAATTTAGAATTTTTAGATTATACTCAAGCTGAATATGTAATTATTTTATCAGGTGATCATATATATAAAATGAATTATGATAAAATGCTTGAATTCCATATTGCTAAAAAAGCAGATTTAACTATCGCTTGTTTAACAGTAAGTATGGAAGAAGCTAAGCGTTTTGGCATTATGAAAACTGATAGTAACTATCAAATTGAATCATTTGCTGAAAAACCAAAGAAACCTGAATCTAACTTGGCAAGTATGGGTATTTACATTTTTGATGTTAAGACTTTAAAAAGTGAGTTAATTAAAGATCATAAAAATCATGATTCTGAAAATGATTTTGGTAAAAATATTATTCCATCTATGCTAGCTTCAAAAAAGAGACTTTTTGCTTATCCATTTTCAGGTTATTGGAAAGATGTTGGAACTATTGAATCATTATGGCAGGCAAATATGGATCTTCTTGATGAAAAATGTACTTTAGATATTTATGATAAGAATTTTAAGATTTTATCAGAAGATAATTTATCTGCTCCTTCTTATTATGGTGAAGATGCTGATGTTAGTCTTTCAATTGTTAATCAAGGCGCTGTGATTGATGGAAAGGTTAATCACTCTGTTATTTTTAATAAAGTCGTTATTGAAAAAGGTGCTTTTGTTGAAGATTCGGTTATTATGCCTAATACTGTAATTAAAGGAAATGTTCATATAAAAAGAGCTATTGTAGGACCAAATTTAGTTATAACTGAAAATGGTGTTAGTGAAGATGAAATTATCTTAATTAATGAATAAAAGAGGGAGAATATTATGGCTAAAGCTATTGGTATATTAAATTTACACTACGCAGGTGAGTTAGGTCTATTAACTTCTACTAGAGGAATTGCTTCTACTTCCGTATTAGGTCGTTTTGCTTTTATGGATTTTCCTTTATCAAATTTTGTTAATTCAGGTATTGATCGTAATGCAATTTTAGTAAAAAAACATTTACGTTCAATTATTCAACATGTTGGTGAAAATCATATTTTCACTTTGAATTCTAAACTTGGTGGTCTTTCTTTACTTTATGATGAACCATTTGCTACAAATTCTATTTATAACCATGATATTAATAATTTGATTGAAAATCATTGGTTTTTAGATTCTATACCTGATGATATTGATGTAGTAGTTATAGCCCCAGCTCATATAATTTATAAATATGATTTTAGGCCATTAATTGAGGAGCATGTTAAAAATCAAAATAAGATTTCTGTATTGTATCATCGCACTCATCATGCTAAATCAACATTTATTGGTGAAGATGTTATTCATTTTGATATTAATCATAATTTAACTAAATTAACACCTAATTTAGGAGTTGAGGATGAAGAAAATATTTTCTTGCAAACATTAATATTAGATAAGGAAGTTCTTCGTGGTTTTATTCAGCTTGGTAAAAAGACTTCTTCTTTATATAATCTTAGAGATGTTTTATTAATGGTTTCTCGTCAAATTCCTGTTCATTGTTACAATTACAATGGAACAGTTAGATGTTTTGATTCTTTAAAACACTATTTAGAATATTCTATTGAATTTATTAAGTCTCCAAGTTTGCAGGAAGAATTTTTCAATTCTAATTGGCCAATTTATACTAAATCTTATGATACTCCACCTGCAAAATTTGGACCTCATTCTAGGATTCAAACATCTTATGTTGCTAATGGCTCTCAAATAGATGGTACGGTAATAAATTCTATTATTTCTAGAGATGTTGTAATTAAAGCTGGTGCTGTTATTAAAAACTCTGTTATTTTATCTAATAGTTATATTTCTGAATCAACTCATTTAGAGAATGTTGTTTGTGATAAACAAGCTAGAGTTATTCATGTTAAATCCATAATTGGTACAGAGGATAATGTAGAATTTATTAAGAGAGGAGATATTGCCTAATGCGTATAGTATTTGCAGCTTCCGAAGCAGTTCCTTTTTCTAAAACTGGTGGTTTAGGAGATGTTGTTTCTGGGCTTTCTAAAGCTTTAGTTAAAAAAGGACAAAAGGTTTCTGTTTTTTTACCTTTTTATTTAAAGACTAAATGGACAGTTTTGGATAATTATCAATTTGTTGATTCTTTTGAAGTTGCTATGGGTTCTAGAATGGTTAGAGCAAATATTTTAAAAGATGTAAAAAATGGTGTTACTTTTTATTTTGTTGAAAATGGTGCCTATTTTGAAAGAGAAAATTTCTATTCTTATCCTGATGATGAAGAAAGATTTTCTTTTTTCTCTCAAGCTGTTAAAAAAGCTATTTTAAGATTAAACTTAAGACCACAAATTGTACATGTTCATGATTGGCAGACTGCTATTGTTCCTCTTTTATTAGCTGATGCTGGTTTAAAATTTAGATCGCTTTTAACTATTCATAATCCTGCTTTCCAAGGCTATTTTAATCCTTATAATTTAGGTAGTTATCTTAATTTGGCTCAGTATTATTACGATTCTGGACTTATAAAATTTAATAATCAAGTAAGTTTATTAAAAGGTGGAATTACTACTTGTGATGCTATATCTACTGTTTCAATAACTCATGCTAAAGAATTGATTTCTGATTATAAATCATTTAATGGTTTAGGTTATATTTTACATAATAGAGAAAAAGATTTATTTGGTATTGTTAATGGTATTGATTACCAAGCTTTTGATCCAAGTAAAGATAAACTTATTCCACAAGATTATTCTTATAAAAATTATAAGACTGGAAAAAAGAAAAATAAAAAAGCTCTATTAGAATCTTTTGGCTTAACTAATAATGATCTAGATAGACCTGTTTTTTCAATTGTTTCTCGTTTAACAAATCAAAAAGGTATTGATAGAGTTTTAAGAAATATTGAAAATATTGTGAAGCAAGATGCGATTCTCTTGGTTTTAGGACAAGGGGAAAATGAAATAGAACAAGCTTTAAAGCATTATTCTGAACTTTATCCAAATAATATAAAAATATATTTGGGCTACAATGAAGTTTTATCGCATTTAGTCTATGCTGGATCTGATTTCTTTTTAATGCCATCTAAATTTGAACCTTGTGGTCTAGGACAAATTATCGCAATGCATTATGGAACTTTACCTTTAGTTTCTAAAGTAGGTGGCTTAAACGATACTGTTATCTCATATTATGAGGATAGTGCTAAGGCAACTGGTCTAAGTTTTGCAAATTGGGATGAAAATTGTTTTGATTATTCTATCTATTTATTATCTAAAATGTATAAAGAAAAAGATCCTATTCTTGAACAAATGATTTTAAGGGCAATGAAAGTTAATTTTTCTTGGTCAAGACAAGTTAATAAATATATTGAACTTTATAAAGAATTATTAAAAAGATAAAGAAAACCTCTAGAACTAATTTCTAGAGGTTTTTTAAATAGTTTTCGTAAGTGTTATAAATAAATTTAGCGACTTCTTCTATGTTATTTTTTTCAGTGTTTATTTCAATGATGTTTTCATCTTTAAACTGGGCATCAGCAAAACGAGTAACATCATTTAATAATTTTTGTTTAATAATTGTTGGATCATCTCCACGGTCAATCATTCTTTGTTCACGTGCTTTTTGTGAACATAGTAATCTAAAGAGTAAAATATGTTTATCGTGAAGATTCAAAAAAACTCTAGCTCCACTTGTTTCTACAACTAACACTTTATTATCAGCTATTTCAGGACGAGAAGTTCCATAAAAATTATGGTTATATTCAGTTGTTTCAACAAAAAAATTTTGAGCTTTTAATTCTAAAAACTTTTCACGAGTTACAAAATGATAATCAACCCCATCAATTTCACCAGGTCTTTTTGGTCTAGTAGTATGGGTTACAACTCTTTTGATATTAAAGAGTCTACCTAATTCTTTAGCGGTTTCTGTTTTTCCACTAGCACTTGCACCAGTAACTACAATCACTAGAATCTCCTTTATAAATCTTTTATAGATTTTATATAGTTTTTAATATGAAAAATATTTAAAAACTATACAACATTTTATCAATTTTAAATAAATCTTACAATTAAAATAAATAAATGTAAGCGCTTATGCAAAAATTACTTAAATTTTTTCTTGTTTAATGTCTTTTAAATAATCATTTTTATTTTTAACGTGTCTAAATATTTTAAACTTGCTTTTTATTAATTATTGCGCTATATTAATAAAGCACGTTAATAAAGTGTGAATATCGCGGGGTAGAGCAGTGGTAGCTTGTCGGGCTCATAACCCGGAGGTCGCAGGTTCAAATCCTGTCCCCGCCACCAATTATAATTATTTAAGAAGTGACTCTTTTCACTTCTTTTTTTGTTATTATAGTTATTGCTAAATATAATATAAATATTTAATTTAATTTATTTTTATGCTTTAAGTATTTAAAAAGAAACTAAGATTTTGTATAATTTTATCGATGAAAAAATGCCCTTATTGTGATTCTAATCATATTGAAAAAATTGATGACCAATACATTTGTTTAAATTGTGGTTCTTTATTTAAGAATGATAGTTTTATATCTGCTAAATATCAAACTCAAATTTCAAAAGAGGAATATATTAAAAGGTTTAATGATGAACTTAATAAATTTAAAAATCTGAATTTAAGAAAACAAATTTATGAAATTTTCAAAGGCGTTGTTTTAACTAATAGGCAAAGTTATTATTTGGAACAAATCAATTTTGCTGTTTCTTTAATGGATAAATATCGTAAGGAATATGTTGTTAAACTTATTTTAAAAAATTCTTTGATTGTTATTGGAGCGATTTTTATTGTATGTGGAATTTTTATTCCAGCTTTGAATTTAAAAAATTCCGTAGATTGGGTAAAATATTTATCGATACCTTGTTTTTGCATTGGTATTTTTTTGATTTTATTAACTTTTAAGTTTTTTGGAAAAAAGAAATAATATGGGGGAATTATGAAAAGAAAAATTATTAAGAATGTTGGTGTTTTATTTGGAATTGTTGTTTTAGTTTTAAGCTTTTTCTTAGCTTATGGCAATAAAATAAGTTCTGGTGAGAATCTTATTTTTCCTTATATGTTACCTTTTTATATGATGATTATGGTTTTATCTATTTTTTCTTTTTATTGGTCATTAAGGGAAAACAATGCGATGAATTTTATTAATATTGTTATTGTTTTAGTGACTTTATTTTTTAATTTTGTTTTTATTTTAGTTGAGGCTTTAAATGCGACTTCTATTTTTTCACTAGCTATTCTTTCTTATATTTTATTAGCTATTGCTGTAATTTCTATGTTAGTTTGTTTAGTTTATGCTATTGTTTTGGATTTTAAAAAGCCCAAAAATAATTAGTCTTATTTAATAATAGTTTTTATATATTTGTTACTCTTTTAATTTGTTAAGCATATTTTTCGTTTTTTAAAAATATTTTGCTATGATAATTATGCTGTAATTACTTAGGAGGTAAATAAATATGGCAACTACTTATGAAATGTTAAAAGGTACTCAAACTGAGAAAAATTTACAAACTGCTTTTGCGGGTGAATCAATGGCTAGAAACAAATATACTTTCTTTGCTTCTGTTGCTAAAAAAGAAGGCTTTGTTCAATTTTCTGAAATCTTTTTAGAAACTGCAGCAAATGAAAAAGAACATGCAGAATTATGGTTTAAAGCTTTAGGTGGTGTTAACGATACTGCTCATAATTTAAAAGCTGCTGCTGAAGGTGAAAATTATGAATGGACAACCATGTATAAAGAATTTGCTGAAGTAGCTGATAAAGAAGGTTTTAAAGATATTGCTGCTCAATTTAGAGGCGTTGCTGAAGTTGAAAAGACTCATGAAGAAAGATACAAGAAATTATTAGAAAACTTAAATACTAATCATGTCTTTATTTCTGATGATGTTCAAGTTTGGAAATGCAAGAATTGTGGTTATATTTATGTTGGTAAACAAGCTCCAAAAACTTGCCCAGTTTGTAAACATGATCAATCTTATTTTGTTAAGGTTGCATCTAAAGAAAATCCTTACGAAATCTATTAATTAAAATTTTATAATTAATTTGAAGATAGACTAATTTAGGTCTATCTTTTTATTTTGTAAACATTTACATTTTTTTCAAAAATTTGTTTAACTCTCTTTATAAATTAGTAAAATTATTGTAAGATAAGAACTGAATAAAACATTTAATTTATTCAGAATGAGGAATGTGTTATGCAACCAAATTTAAAGGATAGAGCGACAATTTATAGTGTTGCAAAAAGAGCTGGAGTTTCCCTTGCTACAGTTTCTAGAGTTATCAATGGGAAAGATAATGTTACTGAAAAAACAAAGCAAAGAGTTGAAAATGCAATTAAAGAGCTAGGATATCGTCCTTCTGCATTGGCTAGGGGTTTAGCAACTAATAAGTCAACTAACATAGGTATTGTTTTACCAGGTGTTAATTATGTTTATATTTGTAATATGTTAGCTGGAATGACTGATATTGCTAGAATATATGGTTATCAAACAACTTTATTTATCGCTAAACGTTCTAAAGAGGATGCTGAATCTGCTATTGAGAAGCTTATTTCAAGTCACGTTGATGGGGCAGTAATTTTTGATGATGTTTTAGCTATTGATGAAATTAAATATATGCAAAATTACAATATTCCTTTAGTTGTTATTGGACATGAGCTTAAAGGAGATAATTTGGGATCAATTAAATTAGATTATTCTTCTACTTTAATAAATTTCTTAAAAGATTATAATTCTAGAAATCCTGATGAAGATGTTTATTATTTAGATGTTTCTATGGCTGGTAATATGATGGATGGTTTAAGAGACGATATTTTAAATTATGCTCATTTAAATAATAGGCAGATATCTTTAATTCACTCTGAAGATTCATATCAAAGATTATATTCTGATATGAAAGTCTTTTTTGAATCATCTTCACATAAAAAAGGATTGTTTATATGTCCTAGAGATTCCTTAGCTTGTGCAGTTATTAATGCTGCTAGAGAGCAGGGAATAAAAATTCCAGATGATATTGAAGTTATTTCTGTTGTTGGTACTAAATATTCTTATATTGTAAGACCTGAAGTTTCTTCTTTAGAAATTGATCTTTTTGAAGTTGGTTCTATTGCTATGAGAATGTTAACTAAACTTTTAAAAGGACAATTAGAAAATAAAGTCTATGATTTTAAGTCTAAATTAGTTGTACGTGGTTCTACTAAAAAGTAGTAATAAAAGTCAAATTTAAATATGATAAAATTTTTTAATATTTCGCTTGGTTCACCTTTAATTATTAGTGCAATTGTAGCTGGTGTTATACTAATTATTCTTTTAGGTTTCTTTATTTTCTTTGCTAAGCGTCATTCTTATAAAAGAAGAGTTAAAGAAATTGAAGAGAGATATGAAGATATTCACGACCAATTTTCTGCTGATGGAAGTAATTATTTAACTAGAATTGATACTATTCAAAAAAATAATTCTAATTATGAGCCCGTCTATCAAAACTTTTATAATCGTTATCAAAATATTTTAAAAGATACAGATAAATCTTGCCATTTGTCTGTCGAGTCTTGTAAAGAATTTTTGTTAGAAAAGAAATTTAAAGATTTAAACGAAGTTATTAATGCTACTAAATTATCTTTAGAAGCTTATTCTAAAGAAGCTACTGATTTTATTAATAATTTACAGGGACTTTTAAAGAAGGATGATGATTTTAGAATTAGAATTACAGGTCCGCAAAAGAGATTTAGAACTTTAAAAGAGAAATATGACAAAAATGTAGAGGCTTTAACTTCTTTACATAGTAGCTTTGATTTACTTTTTACTGGATTAACAAATATGTTTGCTGATTTTAATAATGCTTTGGATCATGCGAATTATGAATTAGCTGATAAATTAATTCCACAAATTGATAATTTGCTTGATGCATCTTTATTAGTAATGAATGATCTCCCTTATTTAAATACTTTAGCTGAATCAGTGATTCCAAATAAAATTGAAGAGGTCAAAAATAAATACAATTTATTAGTTAGTCAAAATTATCCTTTAGCTACATATTATGTTCCACAAAAAATTGAAGAATTTAATAAAATTTTATCTGATGTTAGAACTCGTTTAGCAGATTTAAATATTTCAAATGTTAGCAAAGATTTAGATGATATTATTAATCAAATTAATAGTTTGCAAGCTACATTTGTTAATGAAGAAAATGCCAAAGTGGAGTTTGAGCAAAACAAAAATATTGCTTATACTTCTATTTATAAACTTGATGAACAAAAGGCTGACTTGGAAAAGAATCTTCCTTTGTATTGTAAGACTTATGTAATTAATCAGTCATATATTAATCAAATAAGTGAGATTCCAGATAAGATTAATCAAATTTTAGCAATGAAAAGAAGAATAGATGCAAATATTAATTCTCCAACTCCAATAGCTTATTCTTCTGTTGTGGAAAACATTAGAAAATTAAAAGAAGCTATTCAAGACTGTGATTCAATTTTTAAGACTTTTATGAATCATTTAAAAAATTTAAAAAGCTCTTGTGATTTAGCTTATAAAACAATTCGTTCTTCATTTGAACAAATAAAAGAGATTGAAGCTAGATTACATTATGCTAATTTAGACTATTTAAATAATGCTTTTTTACCAAGAGTAAATGAAATTTATAACTATATTTTACAAATGAATAGTCTTTTAAATACTGCTCCAATTAATGTTGTAACTTTAAATAGTATTTTAGAAGAGAGTAATTCTAAATTAAAATCTTTAATTGATGATCTTAATATCGAATTTTCTAATATGGAAAAAGCCGAAATTTTAATAGTTTACGATAATGTTTTTAGAGCAGATTTACATGAGGCAGCTGAAACTTTAAAAATCATTGAAAATGAATTTAATAAAGGTGAGTATGTCAATGCAATAAAGCAAGCCAGTGAACTTTATAATCAAAAGAAAAATATTACTTCTGGTTCTAATATTAATAATTAATTATGATATATTTTGATTATGCTGCTAGCAGTCCAGTTAATAGCGAAGTTTTAAAGACTTTTGTAAAACTAAATCAGGAAACTTTCGCTAATCCCTCTTCTAATCATGACCTTGGTTATCAAGCTTTAGCTTTGGAAAATAAGGCAAAGTCACAAATTTTGAAACGCTTAGGTTTAGATGAAAGCCAATATGAATTGATTTTTACTAGTGGAGCTAGTGAATCTAATAATTTTTTAATTGAAGGTATCGCTAAAAGAAATATTAAGTATGGTCAAAGAATTATTACTACTAAGGTAGAGCATCCTTCTGTTTTAGAAGTATTTAAAAGATTAGAAACTGAAGGATTTGATGTTATTTATTTAAATGTAGATAAAAATGGAAACCTTGATTTAGCTCAATTAAGACAAGTTTTAAATGATAAAACTACTTTAGTTTCTATTATGGGAACCAATAATGAGGTTGGTTTTAATTTTCCTTTAGAAGAGATTAGTAAACTGATAAAAAATAAATCTCATGCTTATTTTATTTCTGATTTAACTCAATCATTTGGTAAAATAAATGTTAATTTTAATGCTTTAGATGGCCTTTGCTTTTCTGGTCATAAGATTGAAGGCTTAAAATCTTCTGGTTTAGCGATTTTTAAAAAGAGCTTAAAAATTGACCCATTAATTGTTGGGGGAACTCAGCAAGATTCATATAGGGCTGGTACAATTAATGCTCCTTTAAACTGTTCTTTAGCGACTGCTATTAGAGTTTACTTATCTTCTTTTGACAAACGTCTAGAAAATGTAAAAAAACTTTATAATTATATTTATTCAGCACTTTTAACTAAAAAAGATGATATTCAAGTTATTTCTAATTTAACTAATACTTCTTATTATATTCTTTCGTTTTGTTTAAAGAGGCATAAGGCAAGTGTATTAGTAGAAGCTTTATCTAAAAAGGGCGTTTATGTTTCTACAAAATCTGCTTGTTCTGAAAAGCATCTTTCATATTCAGAAGTTATTTATGAAATGGGATATAGTAAAGAATTAGCTTCTAATTCTATTCGTCTTTCTTTTTCAGGTTTTGAAGATGTAAAAGTCGGCGAGGAATTTATTAAAATTTTATTTGAGTTATTAGAACAAATAGAAAGGAAAGATTATGAATAATTCTGATTTAATTATTGTCCGCTTTGGTGAACTTTCTACTAAAGGGAAAAATATGAAGGACTTTATTAGAAAATTAGGTAGTAATATTAAACTTGCTTTAAGAGATTTTGATAAACTTACTTATGATATTAGACATGATCATATTTATATTAATTTAAATGGTACAGATTTTGATTTAGTTAAGAAACCACTTAGTTTAGTTCCTGGTCTTCTTTCTTTTTCTCATGCACATGCTTTTGAACGTAATTTGGATGTTGTAAAGCAATTTGCTTTGGAAATGGCTTTAAAATCTAATAAAAAAACTTTTAAGGTTTTTACTAAAAGAAGCGATAAGTTATTTCCATACACTTCTGATCAAATTAATAGAGAGGTTGCTTCTGTAATTTTAAATAAAATTGATTCTATTAAAGTAGATGTACATAATCCTGAATTAGAAATTCATATTAATGTAAGAGAAGATGTTATTTATGTTTATGCTGATAAAGTAGATGGCTTAGGTGGTTATCCAGTTGGTATTGCTGGTAAAGCTTTAATGTTGATTTCTGGTGGTATTGATTCTCCTGTAGCTTCATTTTTAATGATGAAAAGAGGAGTTAAACTCGAAATGATTCATTTTGCTGCGCCTCCTTATACTTCTGAGCAAGTTATTACTAAGATTCATGATTTAATTCATAAACTAAATATTTTTCAACCGGATATTAAACTTTATGTAGTTCCTTTTACTGAATTACAAAAGAAAATTTATGAAGTCACTGATCGTTCATATGCGATTACTATTATGCGTGTTATGATGTTAAGAATTGCTAAAAGAGTTGCAACAAGTCATAAAGATATTGTTTTAGCTACTGGTGAATCTATTGGGCAAGTTGCTAGTCAGACTTTAAATTCTATTAGAGCAATTGAAAGAGGAATTGATATTCCTATTATTCGTCCTTTGGCAACATATGATAAATTAGAAATTATTAATATTTCTAAAAAGATAGGAACTTATGAAATATCTATTCGTCCTTTTGAAGATTGCTGCACAATTTTTACAGTAAAAGATCCAACTACTCGTCCTCATTTTGATAAAGTAGATGAGTTTTTATCACGCTTTGATTTTAATTCACTTGTTGAAAAAACATTTAGGGAAATTAAAGTTGAGCATATTACTAATGAAGTTAAAAAGGAAGAAGAATTTTAACAGTTAATAAAAATTAAAATATAAAAAAGCCTAGATAATTTTTGTTATCTAGGCTATATTTTTATTTAGTTTACTTATTTAGCTAAGGCTTTCTTAGCAGTTTCAACTAAATTTTTGAATCCATTAGGATCAGTAATAGCAATTTCAGAAAGCATTTTTCTATTAAGATCAACTTTAGCTAATTTTAAGCCATTGATGAATCTTGAATAAGAAATGTCATTACTATGGCAAGCGGCGTTGATTCTAGTAATCCAAAGTTTTCTAAAATCTCTTTTTCTTAATTTTCTACCGACATAGCTATAAGCTAAGGCTTTAATTCTAGCTTCATTAGCAGTTCTATATAAAGTATGTTTAGAGCCAAAGAAGCCTTTAGCAAATTTTAAAACCTTTTTTCTATGATCGTGTTTTACAGTTCCACCTTTTACTCTCATAATTGCTCTCCTTATCTAGCGATGAGACGATTTAAACGTCTTCTATCAGCACGGTTTAATTCACCAGCTTTTCTTAAATGCATTTTTCTCTTATGACTCTTAGAAAGAGCTAAGTGACTGGTATTGGTGTTACCATTCTTCATAATTTTTCCAGATCCAGAGATGTGGAAACGTTTGTTTACAGCCTTTTTGGACTTTTGTTTAACTTTCATAATTTCCTCCTATTATTTTTTGTTTGGGGACATATAGCAGAAGTATTGTCTACCTTCTTTTGTTGGTTGTTTATCAATAGCACCATACGGAGCTAAGATATCAATCATTTTTTGCAATGCAGCTTGTGCGACATCAATTTTGTCTACTGTTCTTCCTTTTAGAAAAACAACAAGCTTTAATCTCCAACCCTTTTCCATTAATTTAATGGCTTGATTAGCTTTAGTTTCAATATCATGCTGACTTGTGAAAGCAGTGATTTGAATCTCTTTTTCTTGATTAGGTTTAGCTTGTTTGCTTTTAGCCTCTTTTTCTGCTCTTTTCTTTTCATATTTATATTTTGAAAAGTTAAGAATTTTGCACACTGGTGGTTTACCATTAGGTGCGATACAAAATAGATCTAAATCCTTGTTGCCAGCAATATTTAATGCTTCGGCTTTTGACATTATACCGACCTTGTTTCCATTTTCATCGATAACAAGAACTTGTTTAAATGGAATATATTCATTAACTAAGTCTTTATTTACTTTTGGTAATGGTGGTCGTTTAAATTGCGGTGTAGTATTGATAATCCTGTCCTCCTGTAGATAATAAAAGCGAGCGTATAAAGTTTTATTACGCCCGCTTAAAAGTTCAAATTATTATCTTTGGCACTTTACCTAACTAAACATATAGTTCAGGTGGAGCAGGGCGCTCAACTTTCCTCGGAATTATTTCCGCTATTAATCATATACTAGTGTTTTTAACTTGTCAAGAAATAAATTAACATTTTATGTCTGAGTTTTGATAAAATAAAACAAGTTAGGAGTTTAGTTTATGGAAGAAGGAAGACACATTAGTTGGGATGAATATTTTATGGGCATTGCCTTTATTTCTTCATTGCGTTCTAAGGATCCATCTTGTAAAGTTGGAGCATGTATTGTAAGAAATTATCGTGTACTTTCTTTGGGCTATAATGGCATGCCTTGGGGATGTTCCGATTTAAATATGCCTTGGGGAAAAACTAATCCTGATATTTTAGAAACTAAATATCCTTATGTTGTTCATGCTGAACTTAATGCTATTTTAAATGCTAATAAGGATTTAACTGGTTCAACTTTATATGTAACAAGATTTCCTTGTAATGAATGTGCTAAAGCATGTATTCAAGCTGGTATTAAAAAGATTATTTATTTAACTATTAAAAATGAAGATGATTTTTCTGTTATAGCTTCTAAAAAAATGTTTAATTTAGCAAAGGTCGAATTAATTAAATATACAGGACGTTTACCAATTATTGAATTTAAAGAAAATGAAAATTGAGGGCTTTAAGTATTATTTAAGAGGAACTTTTATTCTTTTAATTATCTTTTCATTGATTTTACTTTCTTGCTTTGGAATTATTGTTGGTCCAGAAAAGCAAAGAGTTGTATTTTACATAGTCTTTTTTTCAATATGTGGTATTATTTTACTCGCATATTGGATATATGGGTTTATAAGATACTATAAAAAGAAAAAAGGTAAATCTAAATACTGCAAAATAGAGGAGAACAAAAATGGAAAATAATATTGCCATTGAATTAAAAAACCTTTCGTTTGAATATAGTCCTACTCAACAGGTTTTAAATGATATTTCTTTTAAAGTTAAACAAGGCGAATATTGTTGTTTAATTGGTCATAATGGTTCAGGAAAATCTACACTTGCCAAATTAATAATTGGTCTTTTGATTCAATCTAAAGGTGAAATTTATATTTTTAATGAAGAATTAACTGACTCTTCTTTGTATTCTATAAGAAAAAAATTAGGTATTATTTTTCAAAATCCTGATAATCAATTTGTAGGAACAACAGTAAAAGAAGATATTGCTTTTGGGTTAGAAAATGATTGTGTTCCTGAAAATTTAATGCAGGGTATTATTGATAAATATGCTAAAGAAGTTGATATGTATAATTACTTAGATCGTCAGGCTGCTAATTTATCAGGAGGCCAAAAACAAAGAGTAGCTATTGCAGGTGTTTTAGCTAGAAAACCATCGATTTTTATTATGGATGAAGCCACTAGTATGTTAGATCCTAAAGGAAAAAGAGAAATATTAAATCTTATTCATAAATTAAAAAAAGAAGAACCAAAATTAACAATAATCTCCATAACACACGATGTTGAAGAAGCTTATAATTCTGACCATGTAATTGTTTTAGAAAAAGGTAAAGTAGTTTTAGATGATAAACCTAATGTTGTTTTTAATAATAGGGATCAATTAGAAAAATTAAAATTAGAAATACCTTTCTTTTTAAGATTAGATGATGAATTAAAAAAACTAGGAATTGATGTAAGTGGTGCAAAGAATTTTGATGAATTGAAGGAGAACTTATGCAAATTAAAATAAAAGATTTAAGTTACACTTACCAAGCTAAAACTCCTTTTGCTGCCGCTGCTTTAAATGATATAAATCTTGATTTAGATGGGAATTTCTTTTTAGCTCTTGTGGGGCAAACTGGCTCAGGTAAATCTACTTTGGTTCAGCATCTTAATGCTTTATTGTTACCTACAAGTGGTTCGATACAAATAGATAATTTTTTAGTTAAGCCATTTAAAAGGAAAAAATGGGCTTTTATAGACTTGAATTTAAAAAACTATAAAAAAAGAAAACAGTTTGACTTAAAACTTTTAAGAAAAAAAGCTGGTTTAGTTTTTCAATTTCCTGAATACCAACTTTTTGAATCAACTGTTTTAAAGGATGTAATGTTTGGACCTTTAAATTATAAAATTGAGCCTAAAAAAGCTGAAGATATGGCAAAAAAGGCTTTAACAGATGTCGGTATTGATTCTTCTTATTATTCTCGTTCACCTTTCGAATTATCTGGTGGTGAAAAAAGAAGAGTTGCTATTGCTGGTATTTTAGCTCTTAATCCAGATGTTTTAATTTTAGATGAGCCAACTGCTGGACTTGATCCGTTAGGTGAACAACTTATTATGAATTTGTTTAATAAAATCCATTTAGATGGAAAGCCAATTATTTTAGTAACTCATAATATGGATATTGTTTTAAAATATGCTGAAAAAGTAGTGGTTTTAGATCACTCTAAGCTTATAATTTCTGCTACTCCTTTAGAATTATTTCAAAATGAAGAAGTTTTAAAGAAAACAGCAATAGATTTACCTCAAACTTTTTTAACAGCTATTAAATTAAAAGAAGCTGGTTTTAATATCGATTTAAAAAAGGTAAAAGATGTTAAGTCTTTAGCTTTACAAATTAAGGAGAATTATAATGGATAATATAGTTTTAGGTAGTTATGTCCCTAATAATACACCTTTGCATAGGCTTGATCCTCGTATTAAGTTATTAGCTTTTATTACTTTTTTGGTATCTATTTTTTTAAGTTATGGAAATACTTTTCAAAACTTTATAATGTACGGTTTTTTCTTTGTTATTTTCCTTATTCTTATGATTATAGGTAAAATTTCTTTTGTTAGAGTTTTAAAATCTTTTAAGGTTTTGTGGCTAATGATGATTATGCTACTTATTTTAAATTGTTGTTTAGTTACTAGTGGTAATGTTTTGTTTTATATAGGTTCTTTTCCTATATATGATGAAGGAATTTATCGTACTGTTTATATTGTAATAAGATTGGTTATGATGTTGATGTTAACATTTATTCTTACTTCAACTACTAAGTCTATGGAGCTTACTTTTGCTATTGAATGGTTATTAGCTCCTTTAAATTATATAAAAATACCTGTTCATATTTTTGCAATGGTTTTATCCTTGGCTTTAAGATTTATTCCTACATTAGCTCAAGAAGCTGATAAGATTATGAAAGCTCAAGCTTCAAGAGGTGTTGATTTTAAAAATGGCAAGTTAAAAGACCGCTTAAAAGGTTTAGTTTCTTTAGTGATTCCAATGTTTGCTTCATGTATAATTCATGCTGGTGAATTAGCAGATGCAATGGATGCTAGAGGCTATGATCCTTTAGCCAAGAGAACTAAATATAATAGAAGAAAATGGGATCTTGCTGATACTTTTTCTTCTCTTGTTTTGTTAGTTTTTTTAGGTGGTATGATTGTTTTAGCTTATTTTCAATTTGATTTTATTTCCTTAATTAGAGGTTTTATTAATGCTTAATTATCTTTTAAATTTGACTTTTGATGGGCAATATTTTTGTGGAACACAATATCAAAAAGATCAATTAACATTAGTGGGAATTTTAAAAAATAAATTAGATCAAATTTATAAAAAAGATGTAAAAGTAATTTGTTGTTCTAGGCTCGATAGTAAAGTTTCTGCTAAATCTTATTATATTAATTTTATTGAAGAAGAAATTTTTACTGCTGCTTATTTGACTTATTTATTAAATAGGTATTTTCCTTCTTATATTCATTTGAATTTTATTAAGATTGTTCCCCTAGATTTTAATAGTAGGAAGTTAGCTAAATATAAAACATATTTATATAATATAAATATAGGCGAAGCTAATCCTCTTAAGGATCGTTTTGCTTTTAAACCTATTTTTAATATTGATTGTGCTCTTTTTATTAAAACTATTAAAGCCTTTGAAGGAAAACATGATTTTAGTTCCTTTTATTCTATTGATGATAAGACTTTACCTCTAAAAGAAGTTAAGAAAGTAACAGTTATTAAAAAAGGTAATTATCTTCAAGTTAAAATTAAAGGTCATGCCTTTGGAAGATATCAAATTAGATATATGATAGGAGCGGCAATACAAGTAAGTTTAAATAAAATGAACTATAATGATATTATTGATAGATTAAACGGAAATAAAATGGAATATAAGAATTATAAAGCTCCGGCAGAAGGTCTAATTTTATATAAGGTAGAGTATTAAAATGTTAAAAAGTAATTATCATACACATACTAAAAGATGTGGGCATGCATATGGAGAGGATATTGATTATGTAAAAGAGGCTTTGGGGGCTGGTTTTTTAAATTTAGGCTTTTCGGACCATATTTTTCTCCCTAATTTTTCTCAACCTGGTATACGTGGAGAGTTTTCTTTATTTGATAATTATTTATCTTCTATTAGAGAACTTTCTTCTCTTTATCAGGATCGTTTAAAAATTTTTCTGGGTTTTGAAGCGGAAGCTTTTCCTTTATATTATGATTATTATCATTCTATTTTAGCAAGTAAGGCAGTTGATTATCTTATTTTAGGTAATCATTATGAAATGAATTCTTCTAAAAAACTAGTTACACATTTTTTTAAAGCTAAAACTGCTAGTGAGATTTACCGATATAGAGATCTAGCAATTTCAGCTTTATCCACAAATTATTTTTCTTGTTTTGCTCATCCTGATTATTTTTTATCATCTATAGAAAATATAGATAATGATTGTAAAAAAGTAATGAGGGAACTTGTAAAGGTTGCTGTGGATTTAGATATACCTCTTGAATTAAATGTTGCTGGTATTAGAAGTGGTAAACATCAAATTGGAGATTCCTATCGTTATTATTATCCAACAGAGCTTTATTTACAAACATTACATAAATTCAATGCCAAAGTTATAATCGGCCAAGATGCTCATGCACCAAATCAACTAGATGACGAGGAGGCTAATTTTGTAGCTTTAGATTTAATTAAAAAATATGATTTGAATGTAATTGATCATTTAGATTTTAAAAAGGTATCTTGAAATTTACAATTTTTTTACAATTATTTACAATTCTTTGGTTTTTTAAAAAATATGAAAAATATACAATCATGTTGTAAGAAAACTGAAAGGATTTTACGAAAATGAAAAAAATTATTACATTATCATTATCATTATTAACTTTAGTTGGTTTAGTTGGTTGTGGTGAAAGCAGTGACTCTTCTGAAAAAGTTAGCGCTGGTACTTCAACTACTCCTGCTTCTAGTGAAAAAGTTGATGCCAATTTTGATTATTCTCAAAACATTATTCCTGTTACTAGAGATACTAATTCTGGTACTAGAGAAGCTTTTACTGAAAAAATTGGTATTAAAGAAGCTGCGAAAGATGATACTTTTTTAAATGGCTCAGTTAAAAAAGTTGCTTCTAATGGTGAAGTTTATAAAGCTGTTGAAGATGCTCCATATGCAATCGGCTATGGTTCTTTAGATTCATTAACTGGTAATGAAAAGGTTCATGCAGTTAAAATTAATGGTGTCATGCCAAGTGTAGCTACAGTTTTAGATGGCACTTATTCTATTCAAAGACCATTTAATTATGCTTTACCAAAAGAACAAAATTTAGGTGCTACAAGATCTGCTATTAAATGGGCTTTATCAGAAGCTTATATTACTTATTTAACTAAATCCAATGAAGGTTTAGATGATATCGGCGGTGAAAATGGTATTATTACTAAAGAAGCTGAAAATGCTGCTAAAGATTGGGTTGATGTTGTTAAGGAAAATAAAAATTCTAGTTGGGTTACAACTTTAAAAATTGATGAAACTACTGGTAAGTCTAAATTAGGTACTATTAATGCTGAAGACAAGTTTACCACTGTTGGTTCTACTTCTGTTGAAAAAATTGTTAAGGCTTCAACTTTATCCTTCACAAAAATATTAGGATTAGGTGAAACTGCTGAAAGTGTTACTAATTTTAATCACACTGGTTCTGGTGATGCTTTAACAAAGTTAAGTAATGGTACAGGTGATGTTGGTTTTGCTTCTAGAGCTTGGAAGAAGGAAGAATTAACTGCATTTGATACTAATTATTCTGGCACTATGTGTTTAGATGCTGTTGCTGTTATTGTTAATAATGCCAATCCTGCTAAAGATTTAACCACCCAACAAGTTAGAGATATATATTTCAAAAAAGAAAAAGTTTCTAGCTATACTCAAGGTGACTATTCAAAAGAAAATCAAATTACTACTTGGGAATTCCTTAAATAGTAATTATTATAATAATTAATCTTAAAGCTCTTCTTAGAAATTCTAAGAAGAGCCTTTTGTAATTTAATGAGAGAAATATGAATAATAATTTAATAAAAACGAATATTGAAAATTTAATTAAAAAAACTGAGAAAAAAAGAAAAATAGATTTAGTAGTCAAATACATTTTTTTAGCTATCGCTTTGATTTGTACTAGTGTTATTTTCTTTATTGTTATTTTTATTTTGGTTAAAGGTATTACACCATTTGTAAAAATTTATACTGAAACAGGAGATGATGGACAAATAGTTTCATTTAATGAGAAACTTTCTTCATTTTTTACTTTGCTTATTTATAATTCGTCTGATCATCAATATGGTGTTTTTTACTTGGTAATTAATACTTTATATGCAACATTTTTATCAATGCTTATTTCTATTCCTGTCTCTTTGCTTACTTCTCTTTTAATTACTAGAATTGCTATTAAACCTTTAGCAAAAGTTTTAGAAACAGGTATTGAACTTTTAGCCGGCATTCCATCTGTTATATATGGCTTATTTGGTATGGGGTATGTTACCAAAGTTATAGCTAGTTTTGGTAATTCTATTAATTATGCTACTTTTGGCGGTCGTTCATTATTAGCAGGAAGTATTATTTTAGCCATTATGTCAATTCCTACTATGACTATGATGAATAATACTGCTTTAAAAAGTGTTGATCCTAACTTATTTAATGCTTCTTTAGCTTTAGGAGCTAGTAAAACTCAAACTAATTTTAAAATTGTAATTAAAGCCGCGTTATCTGGTATTTTTGCTGGTATTATTTTAGGTGTTGGACGTGCTATTGGCGAAGCCACTGCTGTTCAAATGGTTATTGGTGGTGCTATTGGTGGTATTACTTCTAACCCTTTAGATGCATCTTCTACTTTAACTAGTCAAATGTTAATGGGTATGGGAGAAGCTGTTGTTGGTTCGCTTAACTATGATATTAGATTTTCATCAGGTATTTTACTTATAATTTTAATTCTATTGTTAGATATTTCTTTAAATACTGTTAAAAATAAAGTTTATCAAGCTCAAACAGGAAGAGTTCAGCCTTCTTTATTTACAAAAATAAAGGATTTGATTACTAAAAAATCCTTTGTTAAATTTTCTAGGAGTAAGTAAAATGAATAATAATTTAAAAGTTTATACCGAAGAAGAAAAAAATAAATATTTAGCTAAACTTTCTAAGAATGCTGATAAACGTAGAAAAATAAGAATCTTTTTTGATATTGTTAAAAATTCTTTTACATATTTGTGTTCTATTTTCTCCATTGTTGTTTTAGTAGGTGTTATTATTTATTGTTTTTCAACAGGGAGTAAATCATTTAATTGGGATTTTATAACAGGTTCTAATTATAATACTCAGGAAAATTTAAATGCTAATCCTGAAAATAAGAATGGAATTGAAGTTAATCAAAATTCGAATTTTTCATATACACCAAGTGAAGGAGAATATTTTTCATCTCGTTGGGGGATAGCTTTTACTGATAAAGAAACTAATGGTGTTGGGGAAGTTATTTTCACTCATATTGATAAAAATTCTACAATTTTTCAATTAGGTATTCTTGATGATAATAATAATTTCACCGTTACTAAAGTTACTGAGGGAAGTTCTTTATTAAAAGCCATTGGATATAATGATAATGGTGGAAGGGAAAGGTTAAATTATAACAAAAAAGCTAGCGAAATGGCTAAAGGTTTTGATAGATTAAAATCTTTAAGTTATATAACATTAATTTTTAGATCTAATGGTATTAAAGGTCCTTTAATTTCAACATTTTACTTTATTATAATTGCTTTATTGGTTTCTTTACCTTTAGGTGTTGGCGGGGCTATTTATCTAGCTTATTATGCTAAAAACAATTTCTTAACCAGAAGTATTAGAACAATCATTGATATGATTGCCGGTATTCCTTCAATTATTTTCGGTTTAACTGGGGCTATTATTTTTATTCCGATTTTTGGTGGTGTTGGTAATATTTTATCTGGTGGTTTTACTTTAGCTTGTATGGTTTTACCAACTATTATTAAAAATACGGAAGAATCAATTAAAGTTATTCCGCGTTCTTTAAAGGATGCTTCTTTAGCTTTGGGAGCTAGTTCAACCCAAACGGTTTTTAAAATCATATTACCTAACTGTTTACCTGGTATTTTAACTGGTTCATTATTAGCTTTAGGAAGAATCATTGGAGAATCAGCCGCTTTAATTTTTGCTACTGGTTCTTTAATTACTGATACTCCAAGTTTAGGACAACCTGCAGCAAGTTTAGCAGTTTATATTTGGTCAATTATGCAAGGAGAAAATCCTAATTACCAAGCGGCAGCAGCTACTGCTATCTTGATATTAATTGTAGTTTTAGTTTTAAATATTTTAGTAAAGATTGTTGCTTATAAGTTAGATAAATTTACACCTAAGAAACCATTTGAATTTATGACTTATATAAATAAAATTAAAAGTTTCTTTGTAAAGAAGGAGAAAGTATGTCAAATAGAGAAGAAATAATCAAAAAAGATTTAGAAAAAATAGAGAAAAGTGTTCCTGAAGAAAAAACAGAAGCTGTTTTTAGGGCTAAAGATTTAAATTTATATTATGGAGATGTTCATGCTTTAAAGGATATAAATATTGAAATCTATAAGAATAAAGTCACTGCTTTTATTGGCCCTTCTGGTTGTGGTAAATCAACTTTTTTACGTTGTTTTAATAGAATGAATGATTTAATTGATAATTGTCATATTACTGGTGAATTATCTTTTAGAGGAACTGATGTTAATAAAATAAATCCTATTTTACTTCGTAGCCAAGTTGGTATGGTTTTTCAACAACCTAATCCTTTCCCAATGTCTATTAAAGACAATATTACTTATGGTCCTAAATGCCAAGGTATTAGAGATAAAAGATATCTTAATGATTTAGTTATTTCTTCTTTAAAAGAAGGGGCCCTTTATGATGAAGTTAAGGATCGTTTAAAAGATTCCGGTATGGCTTTATCTGGTGGTCAACAACAAAGATTATGTATTGCAAGATGCGTTGCTATGCGTCCAGATGTTATTTTGATGGATGAGCCTACTTCAGCTCTTGATCCTATTGCAACAAAGAAGATTGAAGACTTAGTAAAAATCTTAAAAGAAAAATATACTATTATTATCGTTACTCATAATATGCAACAAGCTACTAGAGTTTCTGATTATACTGCTTTCTTCATGTTAGGGGAAATGGTAGAATATGGTAAGACTGAGCAAATCTTCTCTCATCCTAAGAATAAGAAAACAGAAGATTATATTACAGGGCGTTTTTCATAAAGAATGGAGATGTAAACTATGGAATTATCATTAGAAGTTAGTAAGTTAAAAAAATTAGTATTAGAAATGCAAGGTCAAGTTTTAGTTAATTTAGAGTACGCTTTAAAGACTTTAGTAAACTATGACCCAAATACAAAATATGAACCTATTGATGATTTAAAAGTTGATGCTTATGAAAGAGCAATAGAAGAAAAATGTTTACATTTAATGTTAACTGAGAGACTATTCTCTACTGATATGCGTTTAGTTTCCGGAGTTATGTGCATGGTTGAGGATTTAGAAAGATTAGGTGACCATGCTCAAGATATTATGGAGTTTGCTTTAAAGGTAAAAAATACTAAAGTTTCAGAATTTCCAAAATTAAATGTTTTAGTAAATTTTGTTTATAAAATGGTTAAAGATGCGACTCTTGCCTTTAAAAATGAAGACGCTAAACTTGCAAGTGAAGTAATTTCATCTGATGATTATGTAGATAAAACTTATGTTGAAATATTAAATGACTTAATTAGACAAGATTCTAATAATCAAATTACTTCAAGTTATGCTTTATATTCAACATTAATTGATAAGTATTTGGAAAGATTAGCTGATCACGCTACTAATATAGCTGAATGGGTTATTTTTATTAATACAGGTTTCTACAAAGATACTCAAATCATTTAAATATGCCAAAATTAATATATTCTGTTGAAGATGATTTAGATATTTCTCATATTATCAATACAACTTTAACTAAAGGAGGATATTTAGTTAAGTCTTTTGCAACTGGAAAAGAATTTCTTGAGGCTTTTAAAAAGGAAAAACCTCAAATGATTCTATTGGATTTAATGTTACCTGATTATTCTGGAACAGAAATTTTAAAAGAAATAAGAAAAGATCAAAGCAATGATGACATTTATATCATTATAGTTTCGGCTAAAAAGAATTATATAGATAAAGTTGATGGTTTGGATTTGGGTGCTGATGATTATATAGAGAAGCCTTTTAACTTGTTAGAACTTCTTTCTAGAGTAGGATCTAAGTTTAGAAGAAGCATTAAAAATAATTCAGCTAAATTAACTTTTAAAAATTTAACTGTTGATTTAGAAAAAAAGATAATATATCAAAATGGTCAACCTGTTGATTTAACTAATATGGAATATGAAATCTTATCTTATCTTATTGCGCATCAAGGCCAAATTGTTACTCGTGATGAATTATTTGCTAAAATTTATGGTGCAAGCATTGCTGTTGAATCACGAACTTTAGATATGCATATTAAATCAATTAGGAAAAAGATTAATGATACTAATAATAAAATTATTCAAACTAAATACGGATTAGGATATTATTTAGGCTTATGAAAATTTATACAAAGTTTCAAATCAGCCTTTTTATTGTTGTATATTCTTTGTTTTTAATTACGATTCTTATTGTATTTTTTTGCTTTAATAATTTAACAAATTATTGGATGTATTTTTTGATTTGTTCTTTAACTTTGTTTTTGATTTTTACTATTGTTTATTTTGTTTTGTTCTTGTTTTTAAGATATTTAAATAAAGTTGAAATTAAACCTTATATATCCTTGTTTGATCGTTTAAGAATACTAGCTAAAGATGAGCTTCCAAGTAAAGATGAACCTTTTGAAATTATAGATAAAGACTTAACTGCTATTGAAAAAAGACAAATTAAGCTTCAAATTCAAAATGATAAATTAGATTATATTATAAACAAAATGGCTCAAGGTTTAATATTAATTGATCATCATCAAAGGATTGCTTTAATTAATCAAGCTGCTAAACAAATTTTTCACATTCAAGATTCTTCACCTGATTCATTAATATATTTAACTAATTATCCTTCTCTTTTAGAAGCTTGTGATAAAGCAAGTGAAAAACTTTCTTCTTTTAAGATTGATTTTAAAGCTGATAATAAAGACTATATAGTAGATGTTTATACTATTGATTCTGGGCTTAATCATACTCATAAGTATTTTTGGGTATGCCTTTGTTTTATTGATATTACTCCTTTAAAACAGCTTGAAAATGTTAAAAGGGATTTCTTTGCAAATGCTTCACATGAATTAAAATCTCCATTAACATCTATTATTGGTTATTCTCAATTATTAAATGAAGGATTCATTTCTGATGAAAAAGAGAAAGATGAAGCTGTTAATCGTATTATTTTTGAAGCAGAAAGAATGTCTAAGATTGTAAAAGAAATGCTTACCTTGTCAAACTATGAATTTGAAAATCAACTAAAAAATTTAACTGATATTAAATTAAAAGATTTGATTATACAAATTTGTAATGAAATGAAATTGAAAATTGAACAAAGAAATTTAAAATTTGAGTTTAATTTAGAAGATATTAAAGTGAAAATGAACAGCGATGATGCTTATTATCTTTTTAAAAATTTGATTGAAAATGCTATTAATTATAATAAAGACAATGGTGAAGTTAAAATTGAATTAACTAAAAAATATTTTAAAATTTCTGATACTGGTATTGGTATTGCTAAAGAAAATCAACAAAGGATTTTTGAACGTTTCTTTAGAGTTGACAAGGCTAAGTCCAAAAAAGAAGGTGGAACAGGTTTAGGATTAGCTATTGTTAAACATGTTATTCAAATTTATAACTTTAAATTAACTCTTGATTCTGAACTTAATAAGGGCAGTACTTTTACTATTTTCTTTTAGCTTTATTAGTTCTTTAATCTTTACTAGTAACTTTTTTATATGTTATGATATTACGCGGTAAAAACATTTTTTGTTTTATAAAAGGAGAAAATTATGGGAAGAGCGTACGAAGTTAGAAAAGCCTCCATTGCTGCTACAGGTAAAGCTAAATCTGCTTTATATATGAAGGCTAGTAAAGAAATTTATATGGCAGCTAAGGCTGGTGGTTCTCCAGATCCTAAAGATAATTTACAATTAAGAGCTGCTTTAGAAAAATTTAAAGGTCAATCAATTCCTAAAGATGTTATTTCTAGAGCTATTGATAAAGCTATGGGTAAAGGCTCTGAAGATTATGTTGCCGCTACTTATGAAGGCTTTGGTCCAGGTAATTCAATGATTATTGTTGAAACCTTATCTGATAATGCTAAAAGAGCTTTCTCTGAAGTTAGAGCAGTTTTTACTCATCGTGGTGGTAAATTAGGCGATTCTGGTGCTGTTAGTTATAATTTTAAGCGTTTAGGTGAAATTGATTTTAATGGCACTGATGTTGATAAATATACTGATGCTTTAATTATGGGTGATGTTGATTTAAAAGAAATTAAACAAGTAGAAGAAAATGTTATTTCTGTTCAAGTTGCTCCAAATGATTTAGCTAAAGCTGATGCTATTTTAAAAGAAAATGGAGTAGAAGACTTTTTATTTAATGAAGTTACTTTAGTTCCAGATTTAACTGTTGAACTTACTGGTGAAGATGCTGAAAAATATAAGAACTTTGTCGATGCTTTAAATGAGCTTGATGATGTTCAAAACGTTTATACTAACGTCAATTTATAATAATGAAGTTAATTGCTATCGATTTCGATGGAACTTTAGTTGATTCTTTTAAAATTATTGATGTTTGTTTTACTAAAGTTTTTAATGACTTTCATAAAGAAATACCTAGTGATGGCTTTCGTTCTTTTTTAGGACCTTCTGAAGAAGGAATTTGTCTAAAAGCTTTCGGGCCATTTTATGGTGAAAAAGCTTTTAAAGATTACATTAAATATTACAAAGAATTCCATAAACAGTGTATACCACCAATTGATTCACGTTTGATAGATTTACTTTATAAAATTAAACAAAGCGGTATACATTTAATTTTGCTTACTGGTCGTTCCTTAATCACATGTAAAATTTCATTGAATATTTTGGGGTTAGATCCAAGCATTTTTGAAAAAATTTATTCTGGATCAAAATATGGTGTAAATAAATGCGATTCCTTGGCTCAAGTTTTAAAAGACTATAATTTAAAAAACGAAGATATTATTTATATTGGTGATTCTTTGAGGGATATAGAATCTTGTCGAAATGCTGATGTTAAAATAATCTCTGTTAATTATTATCATACTGCAAATTTAGAAAAACTTGAGGCTTACAATCCTAATATGGTTTGTAAGACCATTGATGAGTTAGTTAAAAAAGTTGATCAAATTATTAAAGATAGTAAAAAATAGATTGACACTAATTAATTTAATTAGTATCATAATACATGGCTAAATTGCAAAACTTAACCCCGGTAAGGTTAGACAATTTGCTTGATTTGAAAGGATGAAAAAATATGCAACGTCAAACTACATTAGTTAAACCTATTGAAGTTACTAGAAAATGGTACATTGTTGATGCAGCTAACAAACCTCTCGGTCGTTTAGCCTCTGAGGTGGCTGTTATCTTAATGGGAAAAGATAAGCCTAATTATACTCCTAATGTTGATTGTGGGGATTATGTCATTATTATTAATGCTGCCCAAGTCACCATGTCAGGAAACAATAAGCTTAGAGATAAGTATTATTACAGAGTCTCTGGATGGACCGGTGGTCTTAAGAAGAGAAGTGCTGGTGAAATGCTTACTAAATACCCTACTGAGCTTATGGAAAAAGTTGTTAAGGGTATGCTTCCTAAAGGTTCTTTAGGCCGTAAGATTGGTAAGAAATTATTTGTTTATGCAGATAATAACCATAAACATGAAGCTCAAAAACCTGAAGTTAAGGAAATTAAATTATAGGGAGGAACAAAATGGCAACTAAGCAAACTAAGAAAACTACTGTTACTTATTATTATGGTACCGGTAGACGTAAGTCTTCTATCGCTAGAGTCTATTTAGCTCCTGGCACTGGTAAGATTTCTATTAATGGTAAAGATGCTAAAGAATATTTACCTTACGAAACTGATGTTATTATTTTAAAAGAACCATTTAATGTTACTAATAACTTAGATAAGTTCGATGCTAAAGTTTTTGTTAAGGGTGGTGGCTTTAAAGGTCAAACCGATGCTATTAAATTAGGTATCGCTAGAGCTTTATTAAAGGTTACTGAGGAATATCGTTCTTCATTAAAGACTGCTGGTTTATTAAGAGTAGATTCCAGAGTCAAGGAAAGAAAGAAGTACGGTTTAAAAGGCGCTCGTCGTGCTCCTCAATTCTCAAAACGTTAATCTATATGTTTTTAAGTCTAAGGTTACACTTAGACTTTTTTTATGAAATAAAAACTGCTAGAAGGTTAGTTCTAGCAGCATTTTTATTTAAGTTTTGTAAATTTAACAATTCCATTTTTTGTTTTAATTTTTATATGTTTTTCTATTAATGGACATATATAAGTTTTTATATTACTTATATTACCATTATGAGCTTCTTTAATTAGTTCTAATGGAACTTTCTTTTCAAAGTCAGCAACTTCATTTAGGTTACATAAACCATATTTAATCTTATATGGTTTAGAAGAGATTCTTTTAATTATTACCATTTTATCGCTAATTCCGTGAACTGCTTTCTTAACAGCATATCTAGCAGAATTTATAGCTTCTTTGGAATCGGTAGTAGTAATTGTTAAACTATCTGCGCGTTGAGCTAAAGAAAGTTCGATTGGTCTAGTTTTATAATTTTCAAAAAGCGAAGTTAAATAGAAGCAAACTCCACCCATTTGCATGTGACCAAAGGAGTCCTTAGGCTTATTTTTTAATATTAAATTACCTTCTTTATCTTTTATACCTTCACTTACTACTGCGACTACGTATTTTTTCTTGTTATAAATTTCAATTACGTCTTTTTTGAATTTTTCAATATCAAATTCTTCTTCTGGTAGGTAAACTAAATCAGGACCTAAATTAGAAAGAATAGCTAAATAACTAGATAAAGTTAACCATCCAGCGTTTCTTCCCATTACTTCAATTACTGTTATTTTTCCTTCTGGATATGATTTTGAGTCAGCTACAATATTAGCAACAGTATTAGCAATATAAGAGCTTGCTGAAGCAAAACCAGGGCAATGATCAGTATTAGCCAAATCATTATCTATGGTTTTAGGAATACCCATAACTCTTAGTTCATATGAATTTTGTTTAAAGAATTTTGAAATTTTATAGCAGGTATCCATAGAATCGTTTCCACCATTATAGAAAAAGTACCTAATGTTATATTTTTTAAAGATTTCTAATAATTTAAAATAAATAGAAGAATCTTCACTTGAATCAGGAATCTTGTATCGACAAGAGCCTAAGAATGCACCAGGTGTTTGTTTTAGTAGTTCAATATCATCAATATCTTTATCAGTGACAAGTTTTTCTTTTAATATTCCTTCTAATCCGTTTAATCCTAAATAGATTTTTTCAATTTCTTCATGTTTTTTTGCTTCGACAATAGTTCCATATAAAGAAGAATTTATTACAGATGTTGGCCCACCTGATTGTGCGTATAGTAAGTTTCCTTTTAATTTTGACATAATTTGCCCTTTCTATTCATATTTTAAAATAAATAGAATTTAAAAGATAGCCAAAAATAAAAAAAGGTATACACCTAAATATATACCTAATAATGGTGCCACTTGGCGAAGTCGAATCACCCTTTACCGCTTACAAGGCGGTCGTTTTACCGATAAACTAAAGTGGCATGATGGTGGACGCTGTAGGAGTCGAACCTACGACCTCTTCCGTGTGAAGGAAACGCTCTCCCAGCTGAGCTAAGTGTCCGCTGCTTTTAATTATTACAAATATAATAATAAGAAGCAACAAACTTTATGAAAAAACCCTCTTTAAGTAGAGGGCCATAGTTTCATAATGGTGGGTCTTGGTGGGCTTGAACCATCGACCTTGCGCTTATCAAGCGCACGCTCTAACCAACTGAGCTAAAGACCCAAGCAACTTAGTGCTTTATTAAGATACCAAACTAAAAAAGGGTTGTCAATAATTTTTTACAATATTTATTTGTTAAAGATATTTTTTATAGAAATTTATTGAAAAGTGCATCGTTTTCTATTCCAATTTATATATTTAAGATTATTAAAAAAGTTAATTAAATTCTTCTTGACTATGATTACTTGTTAGTTTAAGATATATAGGCTGGTCTAATTCCAGTGCGCATTGAAGTGTGAAATTGTTGATACGCCTATAAAGGTTGTCATGGTATCAAGAAAATCACACCGAGCGAATATCTGCCAAATTGACAAGGAGGAAATTACATGGCACAAACAAACAATATCCGTGTTCGTTTGAAGGCTTACGATCACAAAGTCTTAGACTTATCTGTTGCTAAGATCGTTGATGCCGCAACGAAAACTGGTGCGACCGTCGTCGGTCCTATCCCACTTCCAACTGAGAAGCAAGTCTACACAATCTTACGTTCTCCATTCGTTCACAAAGATTCAAGAGAACAATTCGAAATCAGAACTCACAAACGTCTAATTGATATCGTTAGACCTACAAAGGCAACTATTGATACTTTAACTAGATTAGAATTACCTTCTGGTGTCGATATCGAAATAAAGTTATAAGGAGGACGGATTAATGAAATCAATTATCGGAAGAAAAATTGGTATGACATCTGTCTTTACTGAAGACGGAACTCAATACCCAGTCTCTGTCATTGAAGTCTTACCTAATTCAGTAGTTCAAAAGAAGACTAATGAAAAAGATGGTTATGAAGCTGTTGTTGTCGGTTATGAAGAAAAAAATAAAAACGTCAACAAAGCAATGAAGGGAATTTTTGAAAAAGCTAAAGTTACCCCTAGAGCTAATTTATATGAATTAAAGGGTGATGAAACTTATAAATATGAAGTCGGTCAAGACATTTTAGTCTCTATCTTCGAGGCTGGTGAAAATGTTGATGTTACCGGTACTTCAAAAGGTCGTGGTTATTCTGGTATTATCAAAAGATATCACAAAACAATTGGTCCTAAAGGACATGGTTCTGGTTATCATAGACAAATCGGTTCTTTAGCTACTAACGGTAGATGTAACAACCGTGTTCATCCAGGTAAAAAGATGTCTGGTCACCATGGTAACTATACTAGAACTACTTTAAATCTCACTGTTGTCGCTGTTTATCCTGAAAAGAATGCCATTCTTATTAAAGGTTCTGTTCCAGGTCCTAATAAATCTATTGTTAAGATTAGAACTGCTGTTAAGAATCCAAGCTTAAAACACGATGTTAAGCCTTTAGTTAATCACGTTAAGGCTGAAGCTAATAACAGTGAAGCAAAGTAATAAAGGAGAATGATTATGGAAAATAAGAATATCCAATTACCTGTTGTTAACTTCGAAAATAAAGAAGTTGGAAAGGTCACTTTACCAAGCGATTTGTTCGGTGTTACACCTAATGAATTTGTTGTTCAAAAAGCTATCAAAGTTACTTTAGCTAACGCTAGACAAGCTACTAGCAAAACTAAAGGAATTTCTGAAGTTAGCGGTAGTGGTAAAAAACCATGGAGACAAAAAGGCACTGGTCGTGCTAGAGCTGGTTCTAGACGTTCACCTATTTGGGTTGGTGGTGCTACTATCTTTGGTCCTAATGGTCAACAAAATTACAAATTAAAGAATAATAAGAGAGAACATTTTAAAGCTTTATGCTCAGTCTTATCTAGCAAAGTTGCTGATAACAAAGTTGTTGTCTTAGAATCTACTGAATTCAGTTCTCCTAAGACTAAAGATATGGTTAAAGCCTTAAAAGGATTAAATTTAAATGGTAAGGTTTTATTCAATGTTGGTGATTTAACTGAAGAATTATTCAATAAATCTAAGAATTTAATCTTATCTACTGGCAATATTCCAGGATTTAAATTAGTTTCTAGCGATGTTTTATCTGTTTATGACATCTTAAATTCTGATTATGTTGTCTTCACTAAGGACTTCATCGATAGCTTAAATGTTGATGAAGAAAAAGTTGAAACTAAGGAGGCTGAATAACAATGGCTGAAGAAATTAAAAAGGAAGTAGTCGAAGAAGTTAAGGAAGAAAAGCCTGCTAAAAAGACTACTAGAAAAACCACTGCAAAAAAAGTCGATAGTGAAACTAAAAAACCTGCTAAGAGAGTAGCTAAAAAAGCTGAAGGTGAAACCGAGGTTAAAAAGACTACTACTAAGAAGGCTACTACAAAGAAAACTACTACTAAAAAAGCTGCTGCTGAAAAAGTAGAAGCAAAGGTTGAAGAAACTAAGGAAGTTAAGGCTACTGAAGCTGTTACTCCTGAAGTTGTAAAACCTGCTAAGAAGGCTAAGAAAGAAGAAAAGAAAGTTCCTACTTTCAAATTTAGAAAGCCTACTATCGCTGACTATGAACTTTTAAAAGGTTCTTATGTTACTGAAAAGACTCAACAATTATCTGTTAACAATAACACTATTGTTTTAAAAGTTGATTCTAAGGCTACTGCTAATAAAGTTAAATCTGCTGTTCAAGCTATCTTTGCTATCAAAGTTGATAAAGTTAATATTATTAACGTTTTACCAAAGAAGAAGAGAGTTACTAGATATGAAGGTAAAATCTCTGGCTTTAAGAAGGCTATCGTCAAGATTAACAAAGACTTCAACTTAGGCGAAATTAACAAATTAGCTAATGAAGAAAATGCCTAAATTAAACAGAAAGCAAATTATAGGAGAAATTAAAAATGGCAATTAAAACTTATAAGCCTACTAGTGCTGGTACTCGTCATAAGACTTCTACCGACTATAGCTTACTCACTAAAAAAGCTCCTGAAAAAGCACTGTTATTACCACTTTCAAAAAATGGCGGTCGTAACAATCAGGGCTATATTACCTGCCGTCATAAGGGTGGTGGTAATAAAAAGATGTATCGTATTATCGATTTCAAGAGAACTAAAGACGATGTTGTCGCCAATGTTACTGCTATTGAATATGATCCAAACAGAAATGCTTTTATCGCTTTATTAACTTATGTTGATGGTGTTAAGACTTACATCATTGCTCCATCTGGCTTAAAAGTTGGTGATAAAGTTGTTTCTGGTAGAAATAAAGATATTAAAGTTGGTAACTGTATGCCTTTAAGTGATATACCTGAAGGTATTATGGTTCACAATATTGAATTCGAACCAGGTAAAGGTGGACAAATCTGCCGTGCAGCTGGTACTTCTGCCCAAATCTTAGGTAAAGAAGGAAGCTATGTCACTTTAAGATTACAATCTGGTGAAGTTAGAAAAGTCTTAGCTACTTGCCGTGCCACTATTGGTGTTGTCTCTAATGAAGACTTCAACTTAGTACACTTAGGTAAGGCTGGTAAATCTAGATATTTAGGTATTAGACCTACTGTTAGAGGTAGTGTTATGAACCCTAACGATCACCCACATGGTGGTGGTGAAGGTAAATGTCCTGTCGGTAGAGATGCTCCTCGTACTCCTTGGGGTAAAAGAGCTCTTGGTGTCAAGACTAGAAAACATAATAAACGTTCTAATCGTTTAATTGTTAGACGTGTTAATGACTAAAGGAGGAAGAAAGAATGCATCGTTCTGTTAAAAAAGGCCCTTATTGCGAAGAAAGATTACTTAGTAGAGTCCAAGCTCAAAGAGAATCTGGCAAAAAGAGCGTTATCAAAACTTGGTCTAGAAGAAGCACTATTCTTCCTGAATTTGTCGAAATGACCATCTCCGTTTATAACGGTAGAGCCCATGTTCCTGTTTTTGTTACAGAAGATATGGTTGGTCATAAATTAGGTGAATTCGTTCCTACTAGAACCTTTAAAGGTCATGGTTCTAATGTCGATACCACCGTTAAGAAATAATAGGAGATAATTATGGCAAAGAATGAAAAAGAAGTAAAAGTTACTGCTCCTACTAGAAATAAAGCAATTGCTATTACAACTAATATTCGCATTACTCCACGTAAAATGCGTTTAGTTATCGACTTAGTAAGAGGTAAGTCTTTATCTGAAGCTTATGGTATCTTAGCTAATACTAATAAAGCTGCTAGTGATGTTGTCTTAAAGACAATTAAATCTGCTGAAGCTAACGCTGTTAACAATTTCCACATGATTCCTACTGATCTTTATATCTCTGAAATTTATGCTGGTGATGGCGCTCGTTTAAAGAGATTCCTTCCTAGAGCTAAAGGTTCTGCCTCTGGTATTATTAAAAGATTAAGTAGACTAACTGTCGTTGTTAGTGGAAAGGGAGCTAAATAACAATGGGACAAAAAGTAAATCCAAATGGTTTAAGAATCGGTATCAATAAGGAATGGAATTCCCGTTGGTATGCTGATAAAAAGAACTTTTCAAAATATTTAGGTTTAGATCTTAAGATTAGAAAATATTTAGATAATAAGTTAGCTGATGCTATGTTATCTCATGTTACTATCGAAAGAATTAAAGACTTAGTTAATGTCTCTGTCTTTGTTGCTAGACCTGGTGTTGTCATTGGTCAAGAAGGTGCTAATGTTAAGAAAATTAAAGAAGACTTAGTTAAACTTACTGGCTTAAAAGATGACAAGTTAAAGTTCACCGTTGTTGAAATTAAAAATGCTGATTTAGATGCTACTTTAGTTGCTAAGTCTATTGCTAAGCAACTTGAAGAAAGAGCCTCATTCAGAATTGTTCAAAAGAAAGCTATTAAAAACGTTTTAGCTGCTGGTGCTAAAGGCTGTAAAACTATGGTTAAAGGCCGTGTCGGTGGCGCTGAAATTGCTAGAACTGAACAATATAGAGAAGGAACTTTATCTTTACAAACCTTATCTCAAAATATCGATTATGGTTTTGCTGAAGCTAAAACCACTTATGGTAGATTAGGTGTTAAAGTTTGGATTTCATTACCTGATAATTTCACTTCTAATGTTGTTGTTCCAGGTGATAAACGTCCTAGTAGAGATAATAAAAATTTCAATGGCAAAAATGGAAGAAGAGCTAATAATAAGAATCAAAATAGAAGACCTGCTCCAGCTCCTACTCCTACTGATGCCAATAAGAAAGGAGAGTAACTATGTTACAACCGAAAAGAGTTAAATATAGAAGACCTCATACTTTAAAGTATGAAGGCTTATCTAAAGGCGGCAATACCGTTGTATATGGTACTTATGGTCTTCAAGCTACTACTGGAAACTTTGTTTCTAACCGTCAAATTGAAGCTTGCCGTGTTGTTTTAGCTAGATATACTAGAAAAGGTGGACAAGTCTTTATTAGAATTTTCCCACAACTTGGTAAAACTAAGAAACCATTAGAAGTTCGTATGGGTTCTGGTAAAGGTTCAATTGATTCTTGGGTTTGCCCAGTAAAGAAAAACAAAATCTTATTCGAAATCGGTGGTTTAGATGATGCCACTGCACAAGAAGCTCTCCATCAAGCTGGTTATAAGCTTTCTTGCAGAACAAGAGTTGTTAAGAAAGGTCAGGAGGATAGATAATTATGAAAATCGATGAAGTTAGAAAACTATCCGATCAAGAAATTAGTGAGCAAATTTATGAATGCAAAGCTAAATTAATGGAACTTGCTTTCCAACAAAAAGCTGGTGCCTTAAAAAATGGTAAAGATATTACCGATGTAAGAAAAACCATCGCTAAGCTCCTTACTGTTAAAAAAGAAAGAGAACTCGCTAGCAAGGTGAGTAAATAGGAGGAAAAATAATGGCTGAAAATATAAAAACTAGACGTCGTTTAATCGGTCAAGTAGTTTCCGACAAAATGGATAAAACCATTACTGTTGAAGTTGAAACTTATAAGAACGACCCTATTTACGGCAAGAGAGTTGAATATAGAAAGAAATTTAAAGCCCACGATGAAAAAGGCTTGGCTAAGTTAGGTGATACTGTTGAAATTGAAGAAACTAGACATATTGCTAAGACTGTTTATTTCAAGCTTTTAAGGGTTGTTACTAAGGGGGAATAAACCATGGTCCAAAATGAAACTAACCTTGTTGTTGCTGATAACTCTGGTGCTCAATCTGTTAGAGTCTTCCGTTTATTAGGTGGTTCTAAAAGAAAGAGTTCTTCCATTGGCGATATTGTTATCTGCGCTGTTAAACAAGCTATTCCTAATGCCAAAGTTAAAAAAGGCGATGTTGTTAAAGGCGTTATTATTAGAGTTAAAAAGGCTTATCAAAGAAAAGATGGTTCTACTATTCGCTTTGATGATAATGCAGTCGTCTTATTAAATGATGACTTAACTCCTAAAGGTACTCGTATCTTCGGTCCAGTCGCTAGAGAGTTAAGAGATAAAGGTGAAGGTTACATGAAAATTGTTTCCTTAGCCGTTGAAGTTTTATAGGAGGTATATAAATGAAATTGAAAAAAGGCGATTCCGTTATTGTTATCTCCGGTAAAGATAAGAATAAGACTGGAATTATTCAAAAGGTCTATCCTAAATTAGATAAAGTAGTTATTGATGGTGTTAATTTAAGAAAGAAACACAAGAAACCTACTCAAGCTAATCCAGATGGAACTATTGTTGAAATTTATGCTCCAATCTTTGCTTCTAAAGTTGCTTTAGTTGATCCTAAAACCAAGAAAGCTACTAAGATTGGCTACAAAGTTGTTGATGGTAAAAAAGTTAGATATACCAAAGACAGCAATACAGTAATTGACTAAGGAGGAAATTTATGGCTGAAACTAAGAAAAAAGGTAATGGCAATAAAGTTGCTAAATATACCTCCAGAGTTCAAACTGATTATAAAGAAAGAGTTGTACCTGCTTTAATGAAAGAGTTTAATTACTCTTCTGTTATGCAAGTTCCTCATCTTGAAAAGATTGTTATTAACATGGGCGTTGGTGAAGCTGCTTCTAATTCTAAAGAAATTGAAGATGCTGTAGCTGATTTAACTCTCATTGCTGGTCAAAAACCACTTGTTACTTACACAAAGAAAGCTATTGCTAACTTCAAAATCAGAGAGCATCAAGCTATCGGTTGTAAAGTTACTTTAAGAGGCATTAGAATGTATGACTTCTATGATAAATTAGTTAGCATTGTTTTACCTCGTGTTAGAGATTTCCGTGGTGTTTCTAAAAACTCATTTGATTCTCGTGGTAACTTCGCTTTAGGTGTTAAAGAACAATTAATCTTCCCTGAAATTGATTATGATAAGATTTCTCATATTAGAGGTATGGATATTATCATTGTCACTTCTGCGAAGACTGATAAAGAAGCCTTTGCTCTATTAAAAGAGTTAAAGATGCCGTTTAGAAAATAGGAGGGTAGAACATGGCTAAGAAATCATTAAAAGTTAAATGCGCTAGACCTCAAAAATTTAAGGTTAGAGAATATAACCGCTGCCAAAGATGTGGAAGACCTCATGGTGTTATTAGAAAATTTGGTCTTTGCAGAATCTGCTTAAGAGAATTAGCTTATAAAGGCGAAATCCCAGGCATGAAGAAATCTTCTTGGTAATTAATGGAGGTAAATTAAATGTTAACAGATCCAATCGCGGATATGCTCAATCGCATTTCCAATGCTAATAAAGTTAAAGCTAGCACTGTCAGTATGCCTTCTTCAAAAGAAAAGGCTTCTATTGCTGAAATTTTAGTAAGAACTGGTTATGTAAGTTCTTATATTATTGATGGTGATAAAGTTAAAACCTTAACTATCACCTTAAAGTACACTGATAAAGGTGAAAGAGTCTTAACCAAGCTCACTAGAATTAGTAAACCTGGTTTAAGAGTTTATACTGAAGTCAGTAAGCTTCCTCATGTTTTAAATGGTTTAGGAATGGCTATTGTTTCCACTTCTAAAGGCATTTTAACTGATGAAGAGGCCAGAAAACAAAACGTTGGCGGTGAAGTACTCGCCTACGTCTATTAAGGAGAATTTAAATGTCAAGAATCGGTAAAAAACCAATCGACATTCCTAGTGGTGTCGAAATCAAAGTTGATGGTTCTACAGTCACTGTAAAAGGTCCTAAGGGAACCTTAACTCAGAGTTTCAATGCGCACATGAGCTATGAAACTAAAGGTAATGAATTCATAGTCAAGCGTCCCGATGATGAAAAGGAAACCAAAATGATTCATGGTACTACCCGTGCCATCATTCATAATATGGTTAAAGGGGTTTCCGAAGGTTTCACCAAGGCGCTTATTATTGAAGGTATCGGCTATGCTGCTTCTATGCAAGGTAAGAACCTTGTCTTGAATATCGGCTTTGCCAATCCTATCACTGTTGTTCCTATGGAAGGTGTTGAAATCTCTTGCACTGATGCTAATAACGTCGTTGTAAAAGGTATTGATGCTCAAAAAGTTGGACAACAAGCTGCTGTTATTAGAGCCGTTAGAAAACCTGAACCATATCACGGGAAAGGTATTAGATACTCTGATGAACACGTTGAACTCCGTGTTTCTAAGGCTAAGAAGAAAGAGTCCGCTGCTAAGTAAGGAGGCTAGAATATGTATACTCAAATCGATAAAAATGAAGCCCGTCTCCATCGTCACATGCGTCAAAAGGGCAAAATTGAAGGTACTAGCTCCAAACCTAGAGTTAGCGTCTTCCGTTCTAATAAACACATCTATGCTCAATTAGTAGATGATGTTAATCATAAGACCTTAGCTTCTTCTTCTACTGAAGTATTAAAACTTGAAAATGGTTCCAATGTTGAAGCCGCTAGTAAAGTCGGTGCTGATTTAGCTAAGAAAGCTAATGATTTAAAGATTACTGAAGTTGTCTTTGATCGTTCTGGCTATGTCTATCATGGTCGTGTTAAAGCCGTTGCTGAGGCTCTCCGTAACGGTGGCTTAAAGTTCTAAAAGGAGAAGAATTATGGAAGAAAAAGAAACCAAAGTTGCTGAAACTAGTGCTGCTCCAGTTGCTAATGAAGCTGAACCTGAAAAAGCAACTAATGATAAAGAAAAACATCAAAGAAGACCTTTTAGAGCTAAAAGACCTGCTGTTCAAAAAGATTACGAAGAAAGAATTGTTCATATCTCTAGAATTACTAAGGTTGTTAAAGGTGGTAAGAGAATGAAATTCTCTGCCTTAGTTGTTATTGGTAACGGCAAAGGTAAATATGCTTATGGCTTAGGTAAATCTGTTGAAGTTCCTGAAGCTATTAAGAAGGCTTTAGCTGATGCTAAAAATGATATTCACGTTTTACCTATTGTTAAGAATGATACTATTCCTCACATTGTTGAAGGCGAATATGGTGCAAGTAAGGTTTTCTTAAAACCTGCTCCTGCTGGTACTGGTATTGTTGCTGGTGGTCCTGTTAGAGCTATACTTGAATTAGCAGGTATAAAGAACGTATACTCTAAGGTATATGGTTCTAAGTCCTCAATCAATGTCATTAAGGCTACTGTTAATGGACTTCAACAGTTAAAGACTGTGTCTTTAGCTAAAGAATCCTTAAAAGAAGGAGAATAAAATGAAGTTAAGTGAATTAAAGAAAGCTGAAGGATCTACTCACGCTAAGAAAATCGTCGGTAGAGGTTTAGGCTCTGGTATGGGCAAAACTTCCACTCGTGGTCAAAAAGGTGCTGGTGCTAGATCTGGCGGTGCTATTAATCCTGGTTTTGAAGGTGGTCAATTACCTATTTATAGAAGATTACCTAAACGTGGATTTAAGAATGTTAACCGCAAAGAATATGCTGTTGTTAATTTAAGTCAAATCGAAGCCCTTGGTTTAAACGATGGTGACGAAATTGATGTTTCTTTATATGTTAAAGACCCTAAAGATGGTGTTAAAGTCTTAGGTGATGGTACTTTAACTAAGAAAGTTACTATTATTGCTGACGCCTTCTCTAAATCTGCTATTGAGAAGATGAACAAAGTGGGCGCCACTAGTAAGGTTAGATAACATGAAGAAAATAGCCGCGATCTTTCGTAATAAAGATGTCCTCAATCGTATATTGTTTACTTTTGCCATCTTTCTAATCTTTAGAATCGGATCGGCTATTACTGTTCCTGGAGTCACTATTTCTGACTCCTCGTTTGAAAATAGTGATATACTTTCGCTTCTTAATATGATGGGTGGTGGTGCTTTACAGCAATTCTCACTCTTCGCATTAGGGGTTTCCCCTTATATTACGAGTCAAATTATTGTCCAACTACTTCAAACAGACGTATTACCAACTTTGACTGAACTTTCAAAAGAAGGTGAATCTGGGCGTCATAAAATTGAAATGACTACTAGATATTTAACTATTCTATTAGGCGCAGTCCAAGGTTATGGTATTATCGTTACTATGCAAAATGCTCAAGGCTTAACTGTTAGCGATACTTCAGTCTGGGGCTATGCAAAAATCATTATCTATCTTCTTGCTGGAACAATGCTTTTAATGTGGCTAGCTGATCAAATAACTGAAAAAGGTATTGGTAATGGTATCTCAATGATTATCTTTGCAGGTATTGTTTCTAGATTACCTACACAAATTATTCAAGCTTTCCAAGAATATGTCGGTCAAAAGATTTTAACTGATGATGCTTCATTAATCTTAGAAGGCAGTATGCAGTTAGCTCTTTATATCATTTGTTTTATCGCTATTATTATGTTTGTTATCTTTATTGAAATTTCGATTAGAAAATTGCCTGTTTCGCACTCTGCTTCTTCACAAGCAAAGACTTCCTTAACAGCTCAATCTTCTTTCCTTCCATTAAAGATTAACTCTGCATCTGTTATTCCTGTTATCTTTGCTTCATCCTTGATGATGGCTCCTTCAATATTAGTTTCTTTTATTGCAGGTAGTAATCCACCAAATTGGGCAAAGCAACTTATAAATGTCTTTAATTACCAGGTTTTAACTGAAATGCCTGGAGTTGATAATACTACTTGGTATATGCCTTGGGGTTTAATTATCTATCTCTTGTTAATCCTATTCTTTACATTCTTTTATGCTAATTTACAGATTAATCCTGAAAAAATGGCACAAAATTTCCAAGAATCAGGAACATACATTACTGGTTTACGTCCTGGCTTAGAGACACAAAAATATATTTCTAAAGTTCTTAACCGCATTACTTTCTTAGGAGCTTTTTCATTGATGTTTATTGCCGCTTTACCTGTCGTATTAGCTTTAGTTGGGGCTGTTCCTCAATCGATGGCTTTAGGTGGAACTGGTTTAATCATCGTTGTTGGTGTTTCCTTAGAAATCAGCCGTCAAATTGATGGTTTAATTGCTGGTAATAACTTTGAAAAAGGAGCTTTAAGATAATGGAAAAGAAATTAAATATTATCATCATGGGTCCTCCGGGAGCTGGTAAAGGCACTCAGTCAGAACTCATCGTTAAAAAATTTGGCGTTAAGCACCTATCTTCTGGGGATATGTTTAGAGAAGCTATCTCTAACAAAACCCCAATAGGGCTTGAAGCAAAGTCATATATTGATAAGGGACTTTTAGTTCCTGACAGTGTGACTATAAATCTAGTAAAAGAGGCTATTAGCAAATGTGGAAAACAAGGTTACCTTCTTGATGGGTTTCCTCGTACATTAATTCAAGCAGAAGCTTTAGCAGAATTTACTAAGGAATCACCTATAACTTCAGTTATTAATATTGAAGCTGATGATTCTAAACTAGTGGAAAGAATTGTTTCACGTAGAGTTTGCCCTCACTGTGGCGCTAGTTACAATCTTATTAGCAAGAAACCTCTTGTTGATGGAATTTGTGATAATTGCCATACTAAGCTTGTTCAAAGAGCAGATGATACTGAAGAATCCTTAAAAACTAGACTTGAAGCTTATCATAGTATGACTCAACCTTTAGTTGAATATTATTCAAAGCAAGGTTTACTTCATTCTATTGATGGTCTTCAAAACATTAGTGTTGTCTTTGATGAAATTTCAAAAATTTTAGAAGGTAAGTAAATGATAGAAATTAAAACAGCTGAAGAAATTGAAAAAATGATTAAAGTCGGAAAAATCTTAGGTGATTGTTTCGATTATTTATCTCAATTTATTGAGCCAGGTGTTTCTACTTACAAGCTTGACGAATTGGCGGAAAAGTATTTAAGGAAACATGGTTGCATTCCATCTTTTAAGGGCTATGAAGGTTTTCCAGGTTCGATCTGTGCCTCGGTTAATGATGTCTTAATTCATGGTATCCCTTCAAAAAAAGTGGTGTTAAAAGAAGGGGATATTATTTCAATTGATATGGGAAATATCCTTGATGGCTATAATGGTGATGCAGCAAGAACTTATAAAGTCGGACAAGTTTCAGAAGAAGCTAGTAGGCTTATAGAATGTACCCAAAAATGTTTCTTTGAGGCTTATAAAGAAGCACGAGTAGGAAATCACTTATCTGATATCTCTGCTAAAATTTCTGACGTAGCTAAAGAATATGGTTATTCTACTACTAAGGAATTTGGTGGACATGGTATTGGTAGGGATATGCATGAAGATCCCTTTATATTCAATTATGGTACTAAAGGCCATGGCATTATTCTTCGTAAAGGAATGTGCCTAGCTATTGAACCAATGATACATCAAGGTTCTGATAAAATCGTTCAGTTACCTGATGGTTGGGGAATTAAAAGTGCAGATGGCAAATTAACCTGCCATTTTGAAAATACGATTTACATTGATGATGATGGTCCACACATCACTACCGTCGATTCAATAGTGAAAGGATATTTAAGTAATGTCGAGAGATGATTTTATTGTTGTTGATGCTACGGTATTAGAAATTTTACCGCAATGCTATTCAGTTCAACTTGAAAATGGAACAGTGATTAGGGCTACCGTTTCCGGTAAAATGCGTATGCACAAGATCCGTATCTTACCGGGTGATCATGTCACTGTAGAGCTCTCCCCTTACGATTTAACACGGGGCCGTATAACTTATCGTCATAAGAACTGATAATCTAGGAGGTAATGAATAAATTATGAAAGTCAGACCGTCAGTTAAACCTATCTGTGATAAATGCAGAGTAATTAGAAGAAAAGGCCGTGTAATGGTCATTTGTTCTAACCCTAAGCATAAACAAAGACAGGGCTAAAAATATTGGAGGAAATTAAATAAGATGGCAAGAATTGCTGGGGTTGATATCCCAAATGATAAAGTTGTTGTTTACTCTTTAATGTATATCCATGGTATCGGCTTAACTTCTGCTAAGGAAATTGTTGCTGCTGCTAAAGTTGATCCTACCAAGAGAGTAAAAGACCTCTCCGAAGAAGAAATCACTGCTATTAGAAACGCTTTAGTTAAAGGCGGTTATAAGGTTGAAGGTGATTTAAGAAGAGAAGTTAACTTAAATATTAAAAGAATGATGGAAATTGGTTGTTATAAAGGCAACAGACATAAGAAGAATCTTCCATGCCGTGGCCAAAGAACCAAGACCAATGCTAGAACTTGTAAAGGTCCTAGAAAGACTGTAGCTAATAAGAAAGTAGCTACTATGTAGTAAGGAGCAAGTAATAATGGCTAATGTTACTAAACAAAAGAAGACTACTGGTAAGAAGTTATCTAGAAAAGCTCAAAGATTGAACTTTGCTAAAGGTATCGCTCACATCCACGCTTCTTTCAATAATACTATTATTTCCATTTCTGATCCAAATGGAAAAGTTATCGCTTGGGCTTCTGCTGGTACTATTGGTTATTCTGGTGCTAAGAAGTCTACCCCATTTGCAGCTCAATTAGCTGCTGAACATGTTGCTAAAGCCTGTGTTGAAAGAGGTTTAAAGCAAGTTGATGTTAACGTCAAGGGTCCAGGTAATGGTCGTGAATACGCTTTAAGAGCTTTACAAGCTAGTGGTTTACAAGTCTTATCAATTTCTGATGTGACTCCTGTTCCACATAATGGCTGCCGCCCTCCAAAGCGTCCTAGAGGTTAATAATTTATAAAAGGAGAAAAAGATGAAAGCATTTGCCCAAATCGAATATAAAACTGAAGAAGTTACTAATACTTACGGAAAGTTTATTTTATCACCATTAGAAGGTGGTTTTGGAATCACTATAGGTAACGCAATGAGAAGAGTTTTACTCTCTTCTATTCCTGGTGCCTCTATTTTCTCAGTTGAAATTGAAGGTGCTAGACACGAATTTTCAACTTTAGATAATATTGTTGAAGATTGCACTGCTATTGTTCTTAATTTAAAAGACATAGTCTTAAAAATTGATTCTGACGAGGATGATAATGAACCTAGAGTTTTAGAACTTGATGTTAAAAACGAAGGTCATGATGGTGAAATTGAAGTTAAGGCTTCTGATTTCGTCTTACCTCACGATGTTACTATCGTTAATCCGGGTTTAGTTATCGCTCACGTTGCTGAAGGTGGTCATTTAAAGATGGTAGTTAAAGCCAATAAAGGTAGAGGCTATCAAACTTTTGAACAAAATAAACACACCTATAATTGCCCTAATGGGGTAATTGCTGTTGACTCTTTATATTCACCTATTGTTAAAGTTAATTACACTGTTGAACCTACTCGTGTAGGTCACGATACTTCTTATGATCAATTAATCTTAGAAGTTACTACTAATGGTGCTATTGATCCTCAAAAAGCAGTTTCTATCGCTAGTGAAATTTTAATTGCTCACTTATCTAAATTTAGTTCTGAAGATAACTCTATTAAAGGTGAAATCTTCTCTAAAGTTAGTGAAGATGCTACTAAGAAGAACGATGATATGACTATTGAAGAATTAGATCTTTCTGTTAGATCATATAACTGCTTAAAGAGAGCTGGCATTTCTACTGTTAATGAACTTTGCAATAAGACTGAAGAAGAATTAGTCAAATTCAGAAATCTCGGTAAAAAATCCCTCAAAGAAGTCAAAGAAAAACTTGCTAAAATTGGTAAGTCTTTCCGCGATGCAAACTAAGGAGAATTGAAATATGAAAACTCAAGGTCGTAAAAATGTACATGGTAAAGGTGGCGTTAGATTTAAGGCTGCATATACCACTTCTAAAAATAAGTCAATGTTAAGAAACGTCGTAACTCAACTTATCATCACTGGTAAAGTTGAAGTTACTAAGACTACTGCTAAACAAGTTTCCGCTATTGCTGATAGATTAGTTACCTATGCTAAGAAAGGTGACTTAGCTAGCAGAAGATTAGCTGCAAGCTTTGTTAGAGATGTCTACGCTGATAAGGATGAAAAGCAAACTGCTTTACAAAAATTATTCAGTGATATCGCTCCTCGTTTCAAGGATAGAAATGGTGGTTATACTTCCATTTTAAAACTTGGTAATAGAAAAGGCGATGACGCTCCTATTTGCTTAGTTAGATTTGTTGCTTAATTAATTATTTGATGTATTAACTAGCTTAGATATCTAAGCTAGTTTTTTTAATATAAAAAAAGAGGCTAGCCTCTTTAAAATGGTGCCACTTGGTCGAATCGAACGGCCAATTAAGGTTTACGATACCTTCGTTTTACCATTAAACTAAAGTGGCATATATAAATAAAAACCAAGCTTATGAGCCTGGTTTATTTTTATCTTTTTTCTAGAAGTTCTTTAATTTCTTTTAAAACTTTAAGCTCAGTTTCTTTATTTTCTTCTGCTAATTTTTTAGCTTCTTCATCTTTAGCTTTTTGATCAGCAACTTTTTTTAAAGCAATTTGTTTAATTTCGCTTCTAGATTTTCCTTGACTTTTTAATTCTTTGATTTCTTCTTTTGTTAATGCGGTTTTTGCTACTTTTTCTTCAGAAGATAATTGTGAAAATTTCATTGCTGCTCTTAAGATACAGAAGAGGATGAAAGCGATAATTAAAAACTCAATAATTGAATTAATAACGACACCCCAATTCATGACATTTACTATATCAGCGTCATAGGTATGACCCCAATAAGAAATTGTGTTAATAGTTTTTTCTGTTACCTCAGCTTGCTTTGGGTTTAAAACAGTAACAAAGCCTTCTAAACCACCTGGTATTGCGCTAGTTACTAATGGCATTATTATATTATTAACTAAAGCAGTTACAATTTTTGAAAATGCTCCACCAATTACAACACCAACGGCCATATCAAGAATATTTCCTCTTGATATAAATTTCTTAAAATCTTGGAAAAATGATTTTATTTTACTCATAAATATTAGTTTCCTTTCTTAATTCTTACATATTTTATCATAAATTAAAATTATTTTATTATAAAGTTTAAAAAGTTAGAAATTGTATTTGTATAAAATTTTGGGTTATTAAAATATGTCATTCCGTGTTTAGTATTTTGTAATGAAATTTTTAATTTATATGTGGTTGATGGAATAACATTATAAATTTCATTTAACATAAAGAAAGGGACTAAAGAATCATTTTGACCATGTATTAGCAAGGTTGGTATTTTATTGTTTTTTAGATTTTTTAAAGGATAATTATCATCAAAAGAAAAATTATGAAAGATTTTGGTAAAAATATTTAAAGTTTGAATAAATAATTTTCTTAAAAATTCATTTTTAAAATTTTGATTTAATAAAAAATTAAGTTCTTTTCTAATAGATGAAAATGCTGAATCACTTATTATTGCTTTTACATTATTTGGTAAATTGAATTTTGCAGAATTTAAACAAGCTACTCCACCCATCGAAAAGCCATAAAGAACGATATTTGCGTTTGGATTTTTACTAATTATAAATTTTATCCATGATATTATATCTTTAGATTCTTTAGAGCCTAAAGTTGTAATTGGATAATTTGATTTACCTGTCCCTCTATTTTCAATCATTAAAACATTGTATTTTAATTGCTCATTAAAGTAAGAACAAATATTTGAGAGATCTTTATAGTTTCCTTTATAATCATGAACTGAAATTAAATAATTATTGGAATTTTCTCTTAAAAAGTGTCCATAAAGGTAAATCTTATCAAAACTTTTAATTTTTAAATCCTCAAATTTGTTATTTAACCATTTTATGTTATATTTAGATAATTGATTTTTATTTTTTAATATTAATTCGTTTTTGTTTTTAGTTTTAAAAATTTTTTTATAAATTTTATATGTGGCAATTAAATATAAAAATATAATAGCTGCTAAAGTAGTTAGAAAAATAATGATAATTAATAAATAAATAGGCATATTAAAGTTTTTGGTAGATATTTAAAATTTTACAAGTATAAAAAGTATGGAAATCTTTTAATGGATAAGAAGTATTTAAAATATTTTTGTTAATAAAATTGCTCTCTTTAATTTGATCAGTATAAATTTTTTCACATTCAATAATAAGATCAGCTTCCTTAAAAGCAGTAGTACCATCAAATTCTAATGTTGTTAAATTAGTATTAGCAAGTTTATTAACATCTTTTCCTGAAACACTACCTAAATATGTTAAATCTTTCTTGTGGCTATTAAAGAAAAATGAAAGTGTTAATTTTTCTTCTTTATCAATAAATACTTTAGTATAACGTTGAGGCCTTACATAAACAGTTACAACAGGTGTTCCTAAAATTTTATTTTTTTCAGAAGAAGCATCTTGCCATAATACACCCATTTGACCCCAACTAATAGTCATAGTATTCAAGCCATCTTTTTTGTTTCCTGCAGTTAATAAAGCCCAGGTTTCGCCTATTAAAGTAAAGGAATTAAAATTAAAATCTTCAAAAGAAACCCTTTTAAAACCATTCAAATCCATATTTATTCCTCCTTTTTGATTATAACATACTTGTTTAAAATAGTTTGAGAGCAGATTCTAATAACTAATTAAAAATAAATAAGTTATTAAACTAGTATAATGTGTATATTAGTTGTAAAATTCCCTTTAAAATTGTATAGTTATATAGGTTAGAAAATTCTAACCTAGGAGGAAAATAAAAATATGTTATACGCTTATGCTTCCCGTACTGGAAATGTACAATCAATTATTGATTCTTTAGGACTTGATGCTACTTTTGTCCAAAGTGGTGATGAAAAAATGGATGGACCATTCATTTTATTCACTTATACTGATGGATTTGGTGATATCCCTGCTGAAGTCGATGCTTTCTTACAATTAAATCATGATAATTTAAAGGGCGTCGTTGTCTCTGGTGATCATGGTTATGATCCAGCTTTCTGTGGCGCTGGTGATAAAATTGCTGAACAATATAATGTTCCAGTTTTATACAAAGTTGAAAATGCTGGTACTCCAGAAGATTTAGAAGCTATTAAAGCTGAATTAGCTAAGTTCTAATTAAACTTTATTAATTGAAATTAAAAGGGACCATTGGTCCCTTTTTTAATTCTTTTTAATAACATATTCAGTTTTTAAATAATTGTTATCAGTATGTATTATTTCATATTTGTTTTTAAAAAATGTCTGAATTATACCAACTAAAAGATATTTATTTAATGGATAAATTAATTTAGGTAAAACATCATAATTATTAAAAGTTTTGGTATCAATTGAGCCCATAAAATTTAAACTTAAATCTATTTCGTAATCGAATTTTTCTAATTCTTCTCCACTTATTTTAAATTTAGTTTTCTTTAATAAAGTATTTAGATCTATATAGACATAGTCAGAACTTATAGAAGAAATTATATCTAAATAGCTAAGTTGAATTCTAAGCTTGTTTGTATTAATAAAATCGCTGATTTCACTTATAGTTATTTTATTTTTTGAATATATAAAATCGAATAATAGTTTTTCATTTGTTAAATCACTAATATTCTTAGAATAATTTGAAAGAGAAAAATAATAGTCATCTTTTAATAAATAATGAACAAGATTAAATAAAACATCAATAGTTAAAAGTGGCTCTTTTTTTAGGTAAATAGTGTTTTTTAGAGAATTAAATAGATTGTTTCTAGATACAAATTCATTTTTATTTTTTTTCAAAAGATTTATTGCATTTTCTTTTATATATGAAAGTTCTTCACTACTCAAATTAAAATTTTTATAGTATAAATAAGAATTTCTATCTATTTTTATTAATCCTTCATTAAATAAATTATTTAAATAGGTATTAAAATAATTAGGATTTTTGATATTAAAATATTTAGATAATGTAAGATTTGTAAATGGTTTTGCTGAATTTTTACTATAATCAAGAATTTGTTTGGATAAGCTTTCTTTATAGACAATTTGATTACCAATTATTTTAAAATCTTTTGGTAAATAAGGAATTAATTGAGCCTTCAAAAAAGAAATATTACGAATGTTATATTTAGAAAGATCATCTTTGAATACTTGTAATATTGTGTTTAATAAAATGGTTTTGTTTTCTTTATAAATAAAAGAAATAATAGTGTTTGCTAAATCCAGAGAAATGTTTTTAATTTGAGATTTAACTACATAGATAGATGTATCTATTGGGATTATTTCCTTTATTTCATTAATTCTTTTGGTTAAATTTAATTGAGTTAATTTCTCAGTGTTAATATTATATTTTTCTTTTAAAATTAAGCAGAATTTTTCAAAGTCTTTATTTTTAATTTTATTACTATAAGGTGAATAAAAGCCATTTTGGAAAAAATTAGATAAAATACTGATTATAATATTATTAAAATCAATATCACTCTTGCGCTTGTTATAGATACCATTATTTGATATTAAATACCTTTGCTTAATAATTTCTTCATAAAATTTAGATAAGTGATCAATTTCATAAAAGAGATAACTAGATTTCATTTTATTTAATGCTTGTTTGATTATACTTTCTAAACTAAATTTTCTATTATAAATAACATGATATTTATTATTAAAAATATAATTTAATGAAAAATTTTTGTTTATAATTTCAATATAAATAGGTATTAAATCATTTAACAAAGAATTAGAAAAATATATATTGTCTATGGATAAATAATTATTTTTACCCATATGTAATTTTATATATAAATTAAGATTAGTAAAAAAAGGAAATAATTTATATGAAATTAAATTTTCAGCTTTATTTATATAATAAGAAACATTAGATTCAGAGACTTGAAACTTGTTAGAAATTTCTTTAATTGATAAATTCTTTAAACTATATAAAAATAAAGAAGATTTTTCAGGTAGTGATTTAAAACAATCAATTAAAATTTTTTCAAAAGCTTTATTTTCAATAGAAAGATTAGAAAAACTCAAAAGATTTAATTCTATTTTATTTAAAAATAAACATAGAATGTTAAAAATAGGTAAATTTAAAAAATCACTTAAATATATAAAATTATTGTTATTTAAAATTTTTAAACTTAATGGATCTTTAATAATTTCATTTAGTTTTATTTGGTAGACATAGTATGGAATTTTAGTTAAAATTCCGCTAACTTCATTAGCTATATTTTCTAAAGATGAAAAAAGATATAGTAGTTTACCTAAGAAGTTATCAATATTATCTTTATTTTGAAGAAAATAAATTTTAACAATATTATTAAAAAATTCGGTTGAATCTAACAGATTAATAGAATTTAAAATTTCATCATCGTTTTTTTCTTTTTTTAGATTTAAAATTTTATTAATCTTATTAAATGCTTCATCTTGATCTAAATATAAATGTACTAAATTATCGTTTGCAAAAAAAGTATTTATAAAATCATTGAAATTACTTTTTTCAAAATTAAATTCTTTTTTTAATTCTTCCGCTAAATCATTTTTATTTATTGGATTAGATTTCAAGATTAGAGCTGTTTTAAAATAAAAGTTCCAATTATCTTCTCTAGAACTTTTAATATTTAATGGTGTGTAATCACTAGGAAATTTTAAATTCATACATTAATATTTTACTACATTAATTGTTTTAAGAAAGAAGGTATTTAATATCATCATTTGTTAATTTTAATTCACCATCTTCATTAGATTTAATAAATGTGTCGAAGAGTTCTTTTTTCTTATCCTGTAAAGTTAATATTCTTTCTTCTATAGAGTTATAGCAAATAAATTTGTAAACATTAACTGGTTTAGTTTGCCCAATACGATAAGCTCTATCAGTAGCTTGTTCTTCTGCTGCAGAATTCCACCATAAATCAATATGGAAAACTGTATCAGCACCTTGAAGATTTAGACCTGTGCCACCAGCTTTTAAAGAGATCAACATAACTTTTACATCATTTGTATTGTTAAAATTTTCCATATAATATTGTCTATCTTTACTTGTAGTTTGGCCATTTAAATAATAATTATCAATTTTTTCGTCATTTAGTAATAATTGCAAATGATTTAAAACTGAAGTAAAAGAAGAAAAAATTAAGATTTTATGTCCTGTTTCAATTAATTGTTTAGTATAATTTAAGACCAAATTTAATTTAGGAGAAATTTCTGAATAATTATTTAAAAATGATGAAGGGTCAACACAAATTTGTCTAAGTCTTAAAAGTAATTCTAAAACAGTTAATTTATTTGGATTAGAAATTGATTGTTGTGCTAGTGAATAATATGCCTTATAGAGATCCTTTTGTTTATCTGACATATTAACTTTTATAATATTTGTTGTTTTTGGAGGTAGCGAATTTAAAACTTCATTTTTTGTCCTTCTTAAAATAAATAATGAAACTTTTTTTATTAACTCATCATCATTAGTTTTATTTAAAATATATTTATTAGTAAAAGTAGATATATCATAAAGATAATTAGGCATTAAAAAATCAAATATAGACCATAGATCTAGTAAATTGTTTTCAATTGGTGTACCAGTTAAAGCTAAGCGACTAGAAGTATGTATTTCTTTTACAGCTTTTGTTTTTAAAGTAAAATGATTTTTAATAAATTGTGCTTCATCAATAACTAAAAAGGAAAAATGATAATCTTTATAAAGATCTAAATCAGCTTTTAGTGAATCATAAGATGAAATGTAAATAATTTTATCATTTTGTTTTATGTTTTTAATTATATTTATTCTTCCTTCTTTATTACTATCAATTACTATTATTTGTTGATCTGGAGTCCACTTTTCTATTTCTGCTTGCCAGTTATAAATTAATGATTTAGGGCAAATAATTAAAATAGGTTCTTTTTTATTAATAGTTGAAATATAACTTATAGTTTCTAGAGTTTTCCCAAGACCCATATCATCAGCTAAAATTCCATTTAAGTTATACTTATTTAAAGTAGTTAACCATTTTATTGCATCTATTTGATAAGGTCTTAAAACATTTAATAAAGATTTATTTAAGTCAATTTTAATATTTTTATAGTTTAAAATATCGTTTATAACATTTTGTAAATATGTGTCTAAATTAACTTGAAGATTATTACTTTTTAATTGATTAATTTTTATAGCTTGGAAGAATTCTAATCCGGTTTTAGAATAATTATTATTTAAATTAAATTCTTTGCTTATTTCATAAGCTTCTTTGATTTCTGATGAATTAAGCATGATAACTTGATTATTAAGAATAGTAAATTTTTTCTTTTTAGAATAAGCTGATAATATTTGTTTTATTTCGTCATTAGAAAAAGTATCTAAATTCATATTCATTGAAATAAGGCCTGAAGAGGTAGAAAAGTTAATTTTTAAATTAAATTTATTTTTAACTGTTAAATGTTTCAAATTATCAGATAAATATATATCTGCATATTTTTTTAATTCTGTTAAATTAGCATTTAAAAAATAAGAAATTGAGTCTTGATTATCGATTATACCTTCAGCTACTAAATTATAGCTACGTAAACAATCATCGTAAGAATTTAAATATATTAGATTATAAGAATCTGTAATATCTTCTCTTTTAACTTCTTTATTAAAATAAAAATATTTAGTTTTAATAATCAGTTCAGCAGCTTCATAATCAATATATAAAGATAATTTTAAATTGTTAGCTTCAACATTTTCATCAGGCTTAATAATTAAATCTTTTGAAAAATAAGGTACGATTTTATTTTCAAAAATATCTTTAACATAAGAAAAGTTAATAAAGCCATATTTGTAAAAGAAATTAAACAAATTAATAATGTTGTTTTTGGCATGGAATAATCTCATTTCAGTTTGGTTATAGAGAATAAAATTTTTTACTCCAAATATTATTTGATAATTCTTATCTTTAATTTCCTTTAATGATGGGTTAAAAGAAAATGTTTCATCTTTGTTATAAATAATATTAGCTTCTTCATTTTTATTTAAAATGTAATAATTGTTATTAAACTTAAAACTTAATCCTTCTAATAAAACTAGAAGATTAAAAAAATCATTAATTTTTAAATTATTAAGACTGTCATTTTTAATATTTTTATTTATGTTAAAAGTTAAAAATTCAATTAAGTTTTTAATATTTTGTTTTATATTATTTGAATTAAGTGAATAATATTTCTTGTTATGGTAAATGTTTTCACTATTAAGGTACTTTATCAATTGTTCAGTATTTAAAATCAAATCATCATTTTTATTAAAAGCTATCTTAAACGCAGCTTGTAAGTTAAAATCATTATTTTCCACTAAATATTCAATTGAAATTACTGGTTCTAATGTATTAGAAATATTAATAATATTAGTAGAAAAATTATTTTTTAAAATATTCAAAAGTTCAGTTCTTTCTTTTATTATTTTACTAAGTTCTTCATCAGACATTTTTAATATATTGAGATCAAATTTAGCATTTTTAAAGAAATTGTTAAAAAAGTTTTCATCTTCAATTAATTTAATAATTAGTGAATAAGCAAAAAAATTATGATAGTTTTTATATTTGTTATCTTCTATTTTAATAGTTCCTGAAGAAGATAAATAAAAAAATAAACTATTAGGTAAAAGCTTGTTATTTATTTTTAAATTCGCGAAAAAAATTAAATTATTAAAATCATTAGTATATGTATAGGAAAAATCATAAAGTGTAAAAAAATCTTTTGTAAAAGTAAACTCATTATATAGATTAACTTCAGAAAGTGATTTTTTGTAATTGTTTAATAATAATTTATTTAGAAACATTTATTTAGCCTCGTATATGTTTAATTTCCCTAGGAGATTATTTTTTTTCAAAATTGGAATTAAATATTTAATATGTTCAGGTAATAAATTGCAAGTATAAAAATCTCTTGAATTTATAATTTCTAATAGTCTTGATGAATTAATAGAAACTAATATTTTAAAACAATTCATCAAACTAGTTTCATGAGATAACCATTTCAAATTTTTTAAACATTTAAATGATTTTTTTATTAAAAGATCCTCAATTTTTTCCTTATTACCTGGTATTAAATAATAATATATTCCAAGAATTAGTTCATCTAATGTTGAAGAAATTTTTAATGATGTTATGTCACCTAAAAAAGCTTTTTGTAGCTTTTCTAAATTATTATCAATCGTTTCTTCATCTAATAATGATAATAGATCAAATTTGTATAAGTTATTTGGTACATATTTTGTTTTTTTATTCACAGTGTTTATAATTATTTCAACCATTTTATTTTGGTTAAAGTTTTCATCGTTTTTTAAAAGAAAATCGAAGATTTGCGCTAGTGGAAGATATTCTAATGTTTTTAAATTATTAAGAATAAAATATAAAAGATTGAAATCATTATCTTTCGTTTTACTTAAAACATAATTTATTTTTGATGCTGAAAAAAATATACTATTACTGATAAAAGTTTTATAAACTTCTAAATCCATTGTTTGTAGATCAAAGTTAATATCAATTTGCTTTAAATCATAATAATAAATAAATTCTAAAAATTTCTTAGTTCCTAAGTCATAGATTGTTTTTAAAAAATTATTTATTAATACATTTTGCTTCGATTTAGATAAAATTTTTTGTAAATAAACAAATGAATTTTTTGAATTAAAATTTTTTGACTTTAGGTAAATATAAAAATATTTATCAATTGTTTCATAAGGTATTGATAAAATATTAAAAAATTCATTTAAATCTTGATTGAAATATAACTCACTTTTATCTAAAAATTCCGGAATGAAGAAACTAAAAAATATTTTTTGAGTAAATTCTAAAGAATTAGTAATGTCTTGTAAATCTTTTAGTGTGTAAAAAATAGTGTATGCCCTTAATTGGAGTGAAAAAACGCCATCTTGATATAATTCTTTTATGTTTTTATTTAAAAAATTTTCTAAACTTATTTCATTATTTAAAATTGGCTGGTTAAGTTCTAATTCATTAAATTTTTCTATTTTAAAGTCTTTTGCATTAGAATATTGTCTATTAAATTGAATAATTTCTAAGACCCTTTTAACATGATTACAAATATTTCCAGATTTACTACTACAATTGCATTTATAATTTTTTAATTTACCTTGAGAAAAATCTAATGATACTTGAAAAACTTGTTTTTTATCTTTGTCATAGACATAACCTTGATAGATGGTATTTGTTCTTTTTAGGTAAACTAATCTTATATTTTCCATACTTTTTATTTTAACATAACTGACTAACTTAATGATATTTTTAATGTTTTAAAATGTTTTAAAAATAGATATACTTATATAGTAAATATGATTAAAATTTTTGCACGATATTCTAAAAGTTATACTCTTTATATTATCTTGGCACCGATTTTTAAAATTTTTGAGGCTGTTTTTGGCTTAATTGTTCCCTTGGTTATTAAAGATATTATTGATAAAGGTATCGATGGTGACTTGGGCGTTAATTATATTATAAATGAAGGATTAATTTTATTAGCTTTAGCTATTGTAGGTTTTTTGATGACAATGGTTTGTCAAATTTTATCTGTTAAGGTAGCTGCTGAATATGCTTATGCTATTAGAAATGATTTATATAAAAAAATTAATACTTTTTCTTATAAAGAATTAGATGAATTTACCGCTTCTAGTTTACAAACGAGACTTTCTTCGGATATTATACAAACTCAAAATGCTTTTGCAATGATGTTGAGATTAGCTATTCGTGCTCCTTTTATTGTTGTGGGTTCTGTTATTATGTCTATTATTATTTCCCCTTCATTATCATGGATTTTTTTAGTTAGTGGTGTGTTGTTAGGTTTGATAATTTTTATTATTGGATTTATTGCTATTCCTTATAATACAAAAATTCAAAAAAATTTAGATTTAGAAACTAATATTGTTGATGATAATCTTACTGGGGCGAGAATAGTTAGAGCTTTTAATAAGGAAAAATATGAAACTAATCGCTTTTTTAAAATTACCGGAAATATTCAACAAATTTCGACTCGGTTAGCTAAGATTTCTTCTTTATCTAATCCACTTAATACTATTGTTGTTAACTTTGCTTTGATGGCTATTTTGTACTTGGGTGCCATTAATATTTCAACTGACACTTTAACTCAAGGTGCTATTGTTTCCTTGGTAAACTATATGAACCAAATTGCTGCAGCTATAGTTGTGGTTGCAAATTTAATTGTTATTTTTTCTAAAGGTTCTTCATCAGCTAAAAGATTATGGCAAGTAATTGATGCAAAATCCTCATTAATAGTAGGAAATTTAAATTTTAATAAAGACGATAGAGTCAAAATAGAATTTGATAATGTATCTTTTAAATATAATAAGGATTCTTCTTATTCTTTAGAAAACTTTTCATATCATTTTGAAGAAGGAAAAACTTATGGAATAATTGGTGGAACAGGTTCAGGGAAAACCACTTTAATTAATTTAATTTGTCATTTTTATGATCCAAGTGTTGGTCAAATTTTACTAAACAATAAAAGAATAGAAGAATATAAAGAATCATCAATTCTAGAAAATATCGGTTTAGTACAGCAAAATCCTGTTTTATTTTCAGGTAGTATTGAATCTAACTTAAAATTTGGAAAAAAAGATGCGACAAAAGAAGAAATGGAAAAAGCAATCTCTTTAGCTCAAGGTGAAAATATTTTAGAATCAAAGGGCAGTTTAGATGCTTTAATTAACCAAGGTGGTAAAAATTTATCTGGTGGCCAAAGACAACGTTTAGCAATAGCAAGAGCTTTTGTTAAAAATCCTAAAATATTAATTTTGGATGATTCTTCTTCTGCTCTAGATTTTAAAACTGATTTTAATTTAAGAAAAGCAATTAAGGATAATTTTAAAAAGCAACTAGTTATTTTTGTCTCTCAAAGAGTAAATTCAATTAAAGATGCTGATGAAATTCTTGTTTTGGAAAAGGGAAAGTTAATTGCTAGTGGTAAACATAATGAATTATTAGAAAGTTCTAAAGTTTATAAAGATTTTTATTTATCTCAGGAGCAAACTAAATGAAGAAGTTTAAGTTTATTTTAACTTTTATCAAACCTTATAAGTTTAAACTTTTAATTGCTTTTGTTTGTTCTTTAATTTACGTTTTTTGTAATGTCTTTATTCCTATTTTAGCTGGTAAGGCATTAGATAGTATGGAAAATGGGGTCGATTTTTCTTTACTTAGTTATTATTTATATATAATTTTAGCTTTTTTATTAATTAGTTCATTGTTCTATTGGATATTAGCTTTCTTAGCTAATTATGTTAGTTATTGTGTTGCACAAGATATGCGAAATCTCTCTTTTAAGACTATTATTAATGCTAAAATTTCTGCTTTAGATAATTCTTCTTATGGTGATTTAATATCAACTATTATTAATGATATTAGCTTAATTTCTGATGGAATTATTCAAACATTTATTCAATTATTTACAGGGCTTTTTTCTATTATTACTATTTTAATTATGATGTTTATTTTTTCTTATCAATTAGCATTGATTGTTTTTGTTTTAACTCCTCTTTCGGTATTAGCCTCATCTTTAATTGCAAAAGGAACTGCTAAAACATTTAGGAATCAATCTGATTATAGAGGAAAATTATCAGCGATTGTTAATGAGAATTTACAAAATCAAAAAACTATAATTAGCAGTAATTATCAGGAAGAGGCAATAAAGAAATATGAAGAGGTAGCTAAAGATTTAAAAAAGTATGATAAGTGGTCAATGTTCTTTTCTTCTTTAATTAATCCAACTACGAGACTTATTAATTCTATTATTTATGGTTTTGTTGCAGTAATTGGAGCAATTCTTATAATTAATAAAGTGATTTTTTTATCAACAGGGAATTTAATGACATTTTTAATGTTTACAAATAACTATACTAATCCTTTTAATGAAATTAGCGAAGTTATTTCTCAGTTACAAACAGCTTTTGCTTCTTCAGCTAGACTTGAAAAGTTATTAAAATTAGAGCAAATAGATGATTCTAGTGAAGTTCAAGATTTTGCTGGTGATGGCGACATAGTTTTAGATCATGTTAGTTTTTCTTACGACAATAAAAAGAAAATTTTAGATGATATTTCATTAACAATAAAAAAAGGAAGCCATGTAGCTATTGTCGGTAAAACTGGATGTGGAAAAACAACATTAATTAACTTAATTATGCGTTTTTATGATGTTAGTAGTGGTCAAATAAAAATTAATAATGTCGATATTAAATCTATTAAAAGAGATCAATTAAGAAAACATATTGGAATGGTATTACAGGATACTTGGATTTTTAACGGAACTATTAAAGAAAATATTTCTTATTCTAAAATTGATGCTAGTTATGATGAAATTATTAGAGCAAGTAAAAAATCTAATGCCGATTTCTTTATTAAACAAATGGAAAATGGATATGATACTTTTGTCTCTAATAATTCTGGCTTGTCTGCTGGACAAAAACAGTTGTTATGTATTACTCGTTTATTTTTACAAACACCTGAGATTTTAATTTTAGATGAAGCGACTAGTAACATTGATACTTTAAATGAGCAAATTGTTTCAAAAGATTTTGACCAAATAATGAAAGGTAAAACTTCTATAGTTATTGCTCATCGTCTATCTACTATTAAAAATGCCGATATGATTATATATTTAGGAGATGGAAAAATTCTTGAAAAAGGAACTCATGAAGAACTATTAAAGTTGAATGGCTATTATGCTGAACTTTACAATTCTCAATTTAGAAAGATTTAATTTAGTTTCTGTTTTATTAATATATTTTATATGTTATAGTTAATTAAGGATACCACCATTAGTAAGAAGGATACATATGGAAAAACAAGAAATTTACGACATTATTATTGTTGGTGCGGGGCCAATGGGTTATTTTACTGCTTATGAAGCAATTGTTAAGAACCCTAAGCTCAAGGTTTTACTTTTAGAAAGAGGACGTGATATTTATCATCGTACATGTCCAATTTTAGAAAAGAAGCTTAAGATGTGTCCTAAAGATATTTATGGAAACTCTGGTTGTTTACCAGCTTGTTCCATGACTTCTGGTTTTGGTGGATGTGGTGCTTATTCTGATGGTAAATTTAATATTACTACTGAATTTGGTGGATGGATGACTGAATATTTACCTTCTAATGAGGTTTTAGAATTAATTAAATATGTTGATTCGATTAATTTGAAATTTGGTGCTCCTACTGCTATTACTGATCCTTATACTACTGAAGTAAAAAATATTGAAAAGAAAGCTATTGCTGTTGGTTTAAAATTGCTAAGAAGTGAAGTAAGACATCTTGGTACTGAAGTTAATTTATCTATTTTAAAAAGAATTTTTGATTTTTTATCTGATAAAATTGAGATGCGTTTTGGCTTTGATGTTAAAGATCTTATTGTTGAGAATGACGAAGTAAAAGGCGTTATTGGTGGAAATAATTTAGAATCAATTTATGGTAAATATGTTGTTTTAGGTGTTGGTAGACCAGGGTCAGACTGGTTATCTTCTACTTTAAGAAAGTATAAAATTAAATTATCCAATAATAGAGTAGATGTTGGTGTAAGAGTTGAAACTAATAACATTGTTATGGATGATATCAATAGATATTTATATGAAGGAAAATTTATTTATGAAACAAATGAAGGAACAGAAGTTAGAACTTTTTGCTCCAATCCTTCTGGGCACGTAGTTGTTGAAAATAATAATGGTGTCATTGTTTGTAATGGACATTCTTTTACTGATCCTAAGCTTGGTTCAGACAATACTAATTTTGCTTTATTAGTTTCTCATCATTTTTCTGAACCATTTAAAGATGCTAATGAATACGCAAAAGTAATTTCACAATTAGCTAATAAGCTTTCTGATGGCTCAGTTATTGTACAAAAATTTGGTGATTTAGTTAGAGGAAGACGTTCTACTGAAAAAAGAATTGCGGAAGGTTTTGTACATCCTACCTTAAAAGAAGCTGTTCCAGGTGATTTATCATTAATTCTACCTTATAAAACTTTACAATCATTAATAGAAATGATGAAAGCTTTAGATTATGTTACTCCTGGTATTGCTAATGATCATACTTTATTTTATGGTGTTGAAGCTAAATTCTATTCTGACCGTGTAGAGGTTGATAAACATTTTGAAACAAAAATAAAGCATCTTTTTGTTGGTGGAGATGGAGCAGGAATTACACGCGGCCTTTCTCAATCAGGTGCTAATGGAGTCTATGTTGCTAGAGAAATTGTTTCTCGTTTAGCTAAAAATTAATATTTACCTTTAAATTTTTCTAATAAGTATTTTGAAATAATTTTAATTTGTAATGCGGTAAAATTATTGTTTAAATATTCTTCTAAATCTTTAAAAGGTATAATTTTATAACCGATGTCTTCAAATTCTTCTAAATGGGTGTGAGTAAATTTTTTTACATGTGCTAAAACTATTGAGTTCATTTCATCAGATAAACCAGAAGAAGTTGGACTTGGTTTAGCAATAATTTCTAAATTATCTACTTCTACTCCTACTTCTTCTTCAGCCTCTCTTTTGGCTGCTACTAATAAATCTTCATTTTTATCAATTAAGCCGGCTGGGAAAGAATGAACATAAGTATTTAATGCTGGTCTAAATTGTTTTGTAATAATAATTGAAAGTAAATTGTTTCTTGGATCAACAAAATAGCAAGGAATTAAAACTCCATCGGCTTTAGTATAATCTTTAGTAACACTTACTAAATTTTCTTTGCTTCTTCTTGAAGCAATAAAATATGAATATGTATATTTTCCATCTGCTTTTTCTACTTCATAAGTTAAAGTAAAATAATTTAAAAAAGGATGATTAGTTTCTTGAGTAACATTAATTAATTTCCATTCCATATGATAGCCTCCTATTTTTCAATTTTTTTGATTTAATTTTAAAATTCTTTTTGAGTGATTAATAAGATAAAGTATAATGATTTCAAATGAAATTTAAGAAGATTTCATTTTATTACTTGCTTATTTTAGCTCATTTTAAGTTTGTTTAGATATAATTTTACTGTGGAGGTTTATTTATGAAAGAAAAAATAGTTTTTTTGGGAACTCCAAAGATTTCTGCTAATCTTTTAAAAGAAATGGTTGATTATGGTTTTAATATTGTTGCTGTAATTACACAAGAAGATAAACTACAAGGAAGAAAAAGAGTTTTAACACCCTCTTTTGTCTCACAAATGGCTACTAGTTTGAATATTAAAACTTATAAACCACATCGTTTAAATAAGGAGTTTGAATTTTTAAAAGAAATACAGCCTGATTTACTTTTAACTTTTGCTTATGGTCAAATAATATCTTCCGAAATTTTGAGCCTAAGTAAATATAAACCTTTAAATTTACATGCTTCTTTACTTCCTAAATATCGTGGTGCTAGTCCTATTCAAACTGCTCTTAGAAATGGTGAAACTAAAACTGGTGTATGTTTGATGGAAATGATTAAAGAATTAGATGCTGGTGCAATATATGCTAAAGAAGAATTAGATATTTCAAAAGATGATAATTATACAACTTTAGCTGATCGTTTAGAAAAATTAGCTTTTGATATTGTAAAAAAATATTTGCCATTATATTTTGAAAATAAATTACAAGGCATTCAGCAAGATAATAATCAAGCTACTTTTTGCCATATGATTAAAAAAGAAGATGAACATTTGATTCTTAATCAAGGGGCAAACGAATTTGTTAATCAGGTTAGAAGCTTATCACTAACTCCTGGAGGTTATTTACTTTTAAATGATATTAAATTAAAAATTTATAAAGCAAGTTACGTCTCTAATGAAATTTTAGGGAATATTGGTCAAATTATTTTTGCTAAAAAGAAACAGCTTTATTTACAATTAAAAGATGGAATAGTTAATTTAGACCTTCTACAGAAGCCAGGTAAAGACATTTTAAATACTCAAGAATTTAATAATGGTAATCAAAATGTTTTAGGAAGTTTATTAAAATGAAAAGAAGTAATAAATTAATTTTTAATATTGTTTTAATTGCGATTTTCGCAGCTTTAGAGTTTGTTTTAACTGCTTTTGTTGCAATTCCTATTGGTTTAGGTGGTTACTTAAATTTTTCTGATTTTTTTGTTTTCATTTTGGCAAGTTTATTTAATCCAATTATTGGTGGCTTAGTTGGTGGAATAGCAGCTAGTTTATCTGATATTTATTTAGGATATATGTTTTTTGCTCCTTTTACTTTTGTAATTAAATTTTTAGAAGGTTTATTATCAGGCTATTTATATCGTTTTATTTTTAAAAAGAGTACTAAATATGGTTTTTTATATTTGAAAGGAATTTTATCTTTTGAAATTGGTGCAATTTTAATGGCTACACTTTATATGATTCCGGATTATGTTTCATTTGTTTTTATTCCTAATAGTGAAATGACTTTTGAAATTTTATATGTTGATTTACTTTTAAATTTCATACAAGGAACAATAAATGCTATTTTAGCTTCAGTTTTTATATTGCCTTTAAATAATGTTTTAATGAAAAATATAAATTATAAAAATGAAAATGATATATCAAAATAATTTTGGTTTACTTGTTAAATTTAACAAAGATCATCTAAAATATTTTATAATTAATAAAAAGGAGAATTATTCATGGTTAAAATATATGTAAAGAACTTTGGTGTTATGACATTACAAATGGATTATGATGCAGCTAAAAATACAGCTAGTAATTTTGTACAATTAGCAGATTCTGGTTTTTATTCTGGCTTAACTTTTCACCGTATTATTAAGAATTTTATGATTCAAGGTGGTGATGGCGAAGTTAAACAAAAATTTGTTGACTACACTATTAAAGGAGAATTTGATGCTAATGGAATTCATAATCCATTGAAACATACTAGAGGCGTTATTTCTATGGCTAGAACTTTTGTTAATGATTCGGCTTCTACTCAGTTCTTTATTTGTCATAAAGATGCTCCACATTTAGATGGTCAATATGCTGCTTTTGGAAAATTGGTTGATGGATTTGATGTTTTAGATAAAATAGCTTCTGTAAAAACAAATAGTTTTGATGCACCTTTAGAAGATGTTGTTATCGAGAAAATGGAAGTTATTGATGAACCTAAAAACCCTGTTGAAAAAATCAAGGAATTTTAATCAATGATTGAATTTAAAAATATATCTAAACGTTTTCCAAATATTTTAGCAATAGATGATCTTAATCTTACTATTAATAATGGCGAGATTTTTGGCTTACTAGGACCAAATGGTGCTGGAAAATCTACAACATTAAAAATTTTAACAGGAATTCTTAGTCCAACTAATGGTGATGTTTTAATTGATGGCCATTCTATAATTAAAGATACATATCAAGCAAAAAAAAGTTTCGGTTTTGTTCCAGATAATCCTGATATGTTTTTAGGAATGACTGGGATTAATTATTTAGCTTTTATTGGTTCTTTGTTTAATGTGGATAAGGATACTATTTTGGCAAGAGCTAAAAAATATGGGGAAATGTTTGAAATATATAACTCATTAAATGATTATATTGCTAATTATTCTCATGGTATGAGACAAAAAATTATTTTAATGGGTTCCTTGATTCATGAACCACAAAATTGGATTTTAGATGAACCTTTAACTGGTCTTGATCCTGAAGCTATATTTGAGATGAAAACTTTAATGCAGACTTATGCTAAAAAAAATCGTTTAGTTTTATTTTCTACTCATGTTTTAGATGTTGCTGAAAAAATATGTGATAGAATTGGCATTATTAATAAGGGACAGTTGATTTTTGTTGGTAGTTTAGAAGAATTAAGAAACAAAAGAAAAGAACAAGGCTCATTAGAAGACCTTTTCTTAGAATTAACTCAAAAATGACAAAATTTATAAATTTAGTTAAGGCTATTTATGCAAGTGGCATAAATAATTCATCACAAAGAAAGAAAAATGGAAAATTTAAGAAACGTTCAATAATTACACAAATTATAATCAGTATTATTTTGTGTGTTATCTTTGGTTTTTCATTTCTTTATAGTTCTAAATTTGCTTATATTTATAATAGCCAAACTATACTTGTTGAAAAATATTTTATTTTAATGTTAGCTAGTGCATTTTTTTATTCTTTTTTTATGACTTTTTCTATTATTAAAACATTTTATTTTACTAAAGATAATTCATTTATTTTTCTGCCTATTAGGCCAATAGAATTGTTTTTAGCAAAGAGTTTTATAGCATTTTTTTCCTATTTTTTGTATGGTGGGAACGTAGTTCTTACATATTTAATTTGTACATGTATTGTATATAAGTTGCCTTTTTATAGTTACTTAATATCTATATTTATTTTTTTACTAGTTAATATAATTACTGTTCTCCTTACTTTTTGTATTTTTATTTTATTACAAAGTCTGTTTAAGTTAGATAAGCATCCAACTCTTTCAAATATTTTGCCTATTGTTTTATCATTTATTGCCGCTTTTACATTATTATCAGGATATTTTGCAAGCTCAAGTATTAGTTCTAATTTAATTGAAGAAAATAATTTAAACAATTTTATTTCTTGTATAACGCCTTTTATAAATTGTACATGTTTTTATTCTTGGGCAGGTTATTTACTTTTTAAAAGTCTTGTAATTAATTCATCTTTGGATTATTTAAATTTAGTTTATTTAATAATCATTGCTGCTGTTACAGTTGTGTTTTCATTTTTCTTTATAGAATATTTTTATTTTAAGAATATTAAAAGTGAAAATAAAGCTACTCAAAAAAGAAAATTATCTAATAGTGATTTTCTTCTTACTTTTTCAAAAGCTTATAGAAGAAATTCTTCTCAATTTAAGTCATTTTTCTTTAAGGAATTTTATAACTATAAACAAAATCCATTAATTCTTTTCTTTACAATTTTTCAAGCACTTGTTTTTGTAGTAATATTTTTTGTAAATAACTTGCTTTTTATAAAAGATTTTGCAAATTCTAATTTTCCTGTTTCAATTATACTGGCGATCATGCTGACTTTTGAATTATGTATGCCACTTATTAGTTATCCTTCTATTTCTTTGGAAGGTAGTTCTTTTTACATTTTAAAGACATTTCCTATTAAGATAAAATCTTTTGTCAAAGGAAAAATTTTAGCTAATTATTTAATTTCGTTTATTTTGACATCTATTATCATTGTTACTTTTGTTGCAATTTTTAATTCTTATTTTACTATTCTTGATTTAATATTTTTGGTTTTATTTGCTTTTATTTATACTTTTGCAATGATTTGTTCTTCTTTTTATCAAGGCGCTGTTTTTGCAAATTTCAATTTTACTTCTGCTACTGAAATAACCAGTAAAGGTATTGGTGCTTTTTTATGTAATTTTAGCGGATTTATTTTCCCGATTTTTTCTATTCCAGTTTTGTTAGTTTTTGGTTTTATCTTCCCAAAATATGTTTATCTTTCATTTATTATTTCTAGTATTGTTTATTTATGTGTAGCTTACATTTTTTACTATCTAAGTTATCAAAAATGTTTTAAAATTTTTAAGGATAAATAATGATTTACGTAATTTCTTCTTCAGATAGTAAATATCTTATAGACTATGTTAATAAACAAGTTAAAGAAAAATTAAAAACGCTAGATGAATTTAATTTTCAAGTTTTTGATTGCTATAATGACTTAATCCAAGATGCGTTGGATTTTGCTAAACAAGCTTGTTTTTCATCATCATTAAAAGCTGCTTTAGTGTTAAATTGTTATTTTCTTTCAGACCAATCAAAAGCGTCTACATCTTTTAATAAGCAGCAGGATCTTGCTCAACTTGAAAAATATCTCTCTAATCAAAATCCTGATTGTGACTTGTATTTAACAACAATTGGAAATATTAATAATTCTAATTCTTTAGTTAAGAAACTTAAAGAATGTGCCAAATTTGAAATTTTAGATAAATTAACAAGAAATACTTTAATCGAAATTGGCTTAAATTATTTAGGAAATAAAAAAACTGAGATCACTACTGAAGCATTAAATGAATTGCTAAATCGTATCGGAGAAGTAGATTATTCATTGTATATCAATTATTTAGATAAATTATCAACTTATGCTAATAAAATAAATTTAGCCGATGTTGAAATACTTATTCCAAGAAAAATTGAGGATTCAATTTTTACTATATCCAATAATTTATTTTCTTTAAAAATTAAAGAAGCTTTAATGTCTTATCGAGATTTAGTTTCTATAGGAAATCAACCAATAATAATTTTATCCCAATTAGCGACTTCTTTTTCTTTTTTCTATATGTTAAAAAAGTCTCTAGAATTAGGTTATACGGACAGTCAAATTGCTAATAATTTAAAAGTAAACCCGGGTAGAATTTATTATTCTAAGAAAGCAATAAGTAATTTTAGTTCTGATACAATTTTGAAAATGCTTGTTGATCTTCAAAATATAGAAATGAATATTAAATTTGAGCTTGATGATATGAATTTAGCTTTGGAATTATTTTTAGCTAATTTTAAATATAATTATTTTAAGAAAAAATAAAAAAGATCGCTGATAGCGACCTTATTTATCAATCTGTTATAAATTAGCGAATAGTGTCAACTAATTTATTTAAAGAAGACTTTTGTCTATTAGCGGTATTTTGTTTTTGAACACCATCGCTAACAGATTTATCGATTAAAGAAGTGGCTTTTACTAATAATTCAGTAGCTTTAGCTAAATCTTTAGCTTCAACAGCAACTCTAACTTTTTTAATTGCAGTTCTTAAAGTAGATTTTTGTTGAGAATTGCTAACGTGACTTTTTTCATTAGTGAGGATTCTCTTCTTTTGCGATTTGATTTGAGCCATAAAAAATACTCCTTTCAGATACCGATTAATGATAACACATTATAGGGGGATAAAACAAGGAAAAAATACATTGCAAATTATATCATTTAAATATTTAATTTTTAAAATTTTGATACAATATTTACGATGACTATTGAAGAAAAAAGAGCAGAAGCTGTTAAAAGATTTGAGCTTCTAAATCAAAAAGAGGATCTTATGACTTTTGATCTATATACTTCTTTTGATTTAAAAAATAATCATGATTTTGATAATAATAAATTAGATGAAATCTTATCGATAATATCCGATAAAATTTTTAAAGATGTTGTAATTTTTAATAAAAAAGGGAATAAAATAGAAAAAATAGATTTTATAATAAAAATAAATAATCAACTTGTTTTAATTAAAATATGTGATTATTTAGGAAACATATATTTTACAAATAAAAAGAAAGTCATTTTAAGCTTTAATAATCAAAGTGAAAACATTCAAACTAAAAAAATTAATCCTTGTTATGAACTTAGTGAATTCTATTTATCTTTTATTAATTATTTAAATGAATTTAATAACAAATTTAAGAAAAAAGAAATACATCAAGTAATTTTATTTACTCACAATGAAACTTATGTAAATATAAACAAAAAAGAAAATGGAAAAATAATATTTTCTAACCTTGAGATATTAATTAATTTAATAAATGAATTAAAAAAGAAAAAATCAATTTTTGAGAAAAAAATTCATATCGATTTGCCAACTTTTGATAAAGGTTATCAAATTAATGGGGACTTTTTTAATACTGCTATTGTTAATCCTTATTTTGAAACTTCAGTAGGTTATATTCCGGTATCTGATGTTTTATATATTATTTTTGCTGATAATTTAAAACAGGAAGCGTTAATAGTTAAAACTAATAAAGAAGAAATATATGCATCAATTAAATTAAATAAATTAGAAATTTATAATGAATTATCTTTTAAAAAGATTAAGCATATTGATGCATTATTTATTAATCCTTTTTTGCACTTAATTAAGGCTCCTTGGTATGTTTTTAATAAGGAAAAAGGAGATATAAAAGACAATAAAAAACAATTATATACTTATTTAATACTCTTGGTTATTTTGACAGCGTGGTTTATTGCACAAATTATTTTGTGCTTTCAAAAACAAAACTTTTTAAATATTTTTTTAACAATTATTAGCGGTTTATTATTTATTATTTTCTTTTTTATAACTATTTATGTTTTATTTAAGATTCTAAAAAGCAAACATGTTATTTTTGAACTAATAAAAAATGGCTTTAAAGTTGATAAATAAACTAGTGTAATTTACTTTATTTTAGGCATGTGATAAAATTTTTTATATAGAAAAGGGGTATTTATGGAATACAATAAATATATTGACCATACACTATTAGCAGCTGATGCTACTAAAGCACAAATTGTTAAACTATGTAATGAAGCCAAACAGTATCATTTCGCATCTGTTTGTGTTAATGGAGATTATGTGCCATTAGCACATGAGCTTTTAAAAGACAGTGATGTTAAAGTTTGTACTGTTGTTGGTTTTCCATTAGGAAGCATGTCAACTACAAGTAAAGTTGATGAAGCTAAACAAGCTATTTTTGATGGTGCTGATGAAATCGATATGGTTATTAACATCTCATTTTTAAAAGATAAAAGATATGATGAAGTTTTATATGAACTTGAAAGAATGAGAAGAACTGTTAATGGTAATAGAATTTTAAAAGTTATTCTAGAAACTTGCTTATTAACTGATGATGAGATTGTTAAAGCCTGTCAGCTTTGTAAGCAAGCCTCTGTAGATTTTGTTAAGACCTCAACTGGTTTTTCTAAAGGTGGCGCTACAGTACATGCTGTAAGTTTAATGAAAAAGACCTGTGGTGATTATCCACATGTTAAAGCTTCTGGTGGTATTAGAACTAAAGAGTTTATGAAAGAGTTAATTGATGCGGGTGCTACTAGAATTGGCACTTCTCATGGTGTTGAATTAGTTAAATAAATTGAAAGTTAAAAAGCTGATATTACATAAATATATCAGCTTTTTTTATGATTTTTATTTATCTAAATCTATAGCATTAACAATAATTAATGGTTTTTTATCTAATGTTTTTTTGATTTCTTGATTAGCTATATCGATGAATTTGTTAATATATACAGAACTATTTGTAGTTGGATTAGCTAATATTTTATTTAAGTTATTTACAAATAATGTTTTTAATTTATCTAAAACATGAGTTAATTCAAGAGAACGAGGAATTAAGCCACGGGTTTCTATATCAGGTATTGTATATATTTTTTGCTTTAAAGAAGAATAATAAGCTGTAAAAACAATGACACCGGATTCAGCCATAGCATTTCTTTCATCAATAATATCAGTTTTAACATCACCGACACCTAAACCATCAACAAATATAGAATCCGCTTTAAATAAGTTAGTAATTGGTAAGGCTTTACCGGCGCGATCAAATGAAACGGCTTGACCATTATCTAATAAGAAAATGTTTTCAGGTTTATAACCTAAAGAAAGAGCAATTGAAGCATTGGCTCTAAGTAGTCTAAACTCTCCTTGAATTGGCATATAGTAACGCGGATGGAACATGGAGATCATCATTTTTATATCTTCTTGTTGAGCGTGCATAGCTGATAAATCTTGTCTTTTTAAATAAATTACTTGGCAATCTGTTTTGTATAAAGAGTCTTCTGCATCAGTAGCAATTGTTTCGATTAATGGAGCTGGTGGGCATGCCATTACAAATGCATCATTAGGATTAATTCTTAAATACTTTGATAGTGGTGATTCACCTCTAGCTAAAGCAATAATATTTTTATACAATTCTTCGCCTGCTCCAGTAATTAAAACAACAACCTCGTTATTATTGTAGTGAATAGAATCTTCTAAAATACCTTGATTAGCACGAGGAATTATTAAATCACCATTTGCCATAAATGATGGTAAAGCATCTAATAATTTATCATTGGTTATAATAAGTTTTTTATTATTTGCGATAACTAATTTGATTATTTCAGAAATGACATATAAATTTTGATTGTAGGTGGCAATAAATATTCTTTTTTCACCTTCTTCAAATAAGTTTTTAATATGTGGAGTAATACGATGAGTAGGTGAAGCGATTCCTGGAAGTTCAGCACCACTTGATTCATTTAAAATTAATAATGTTTTTTTGATATCGGCAATTTTAGCAATTTTAGGTAAATCGAATTTAAAGTGGTCTTGACTACCAAAATCGGAAATATAATTTCCAGTATAAACAATATTACCTGCTTCAGTTTCAATACAAAACCCAAATGATTCCATAACAGCATGAGTAGTTTCAAAAAAGTGGAATGGATAAGAGGCAATCATCAAATCATCGCTTGGCTTAATGATTCTAAAATTAAATTGTTTATAGCGATTCTTAAAATCTTCTTCTATTATAGTTTTAGTGGTTAAGGTGGTATAAATAGGTATATTCCATCCTACTTTTTTTAATAGATAAGGTAAGGCACCATAAACATCATCATGACCATGAGAAATAATAATAGCTTTTATTTTTTCTTTGTTACGTTCTAGATAACTAAAATCAGGAATTACAACATCAACACCAGGATCTGTAGTGTCAGGATATTTTGATCCAGCCTCAACAACAAATATTGAATCTGGTGTTTCTATACAATATAAATTTTTACCATTTTCATCTAAACCACCAAGTGCATAAACCTTAACACATGGAATACCAGCAGTACTGATTTTTGAAATCATTTTAAATAAATCTCCTTAAAATATAAATTGATATAAATTAGCAAAATAAAAAATAACAATTAAATCTTGCTTTGTTCTTAATAATAATAAACTAAACTTTATTTTTTTGCTAGCAAAAAGACTTAAAATGTCATTTTTGTCACTTCTTTTAAAAAATGCTATGATATAAGAGGCTTTTTAATAGGAAATATGTATAAAGAAGCAATTATTGCAACAAGCAACAAACATAAATTTGAAGAATATAAAAGAATGCTAGAACCTTTAGGATATAAGGTAGAATCTTTATTAGATTTACATATAAACACTGAGATTCCAGAAACTGGAAAAACTTTTGCTGAAAATGCAATGATTAAAGCAAAATTTATTGGTAATATGTATCCTAATGCTTTAGTTATTGGCGATGATTCTGGGCTTGAAGTTCACGCCTTAAATAATTTTCCTGGAATTTATTCTCATCGTTTTATGGAAGATAAAACATATAGAGAAAAGCAATTAGCACTTATTAAAATGCTTGAAGGAAAAAAAGATTGGTCAGCGAATTTTACGTGTTGTATCGCCTTAGTAAATTACAAGGGTTTAAACAAGGTTTTCACTGGTAAAGTTGATGGTGAAATTGTTAAAGAAATTGAAGGTGATGAAGGCTTTGGTTATGATCCGATTTTTTATTCATATGAATTAGGAAAAACCTTTGGACAAGTTAGCGGTAAAGAAAAAGATTCAGTCTCTCATCGTGGACGTGCTTTAAAACAAGTAATAGATTTTTTAAAAAATAATTAGTTTTTTAAGATTAATTTCTAAAAAGTATTTTTATTTAAGTAAGCCAACTCTTTTATAAATTGTGTCAACATTTTTTAAATAATAAGAAATATCAAACATTTCATTAATTTCTTCTTTGGTAAAGATAGATTTAAATTTTTCGTCATTTTTAAGTTGAGTAGAAAGTAAAGTTCCACCTAAGACTGCTTTCATAGCTAAAGGTTGAACTAAATCATATGCTTCTTCTCGTGAATATCCTTTTAAAATAATATTAGACATAACTCGTTGAGAGAAGAAAGCTTCTTTAGTTAGTTTAATATTTTCTAACATTTTTTCAGGAAAAACTACTAAGTTTTTAATAGTTTTAGTCATTCTTCTAACCATATATTCAATCATTTCAATTAAATCAATAAAAACAACTCTTTCAACAGAAGAATGAGAAATATCTCTTTCATGATATAAAGCATTGTCTTCAAATATGGCACTTGCATAACCTCTAAGCATTCTACTAGCCCCAGTTATATTTTCAGAAGATATTGGATTTCTTTTTTGAGGCATGGAAGAAGAGCCTTTTTGACCTTTAGAAAATCCTTCCTCTACTTCATGAATTTCTGTACGCGAAAGGTTTCTTATTTCACAGCAAATTTTTTCTAAAGTAGAACCTAAAACAGCAACGACACTAGCATAATAAGAGTGGCGATCTCTTTGTAAAGTTTGAGTAGAAATTTCAGTAGAATATAAACCTAAAGAATTAGCTACATAATCTTGAACCTCAGGTGGAACATTAGCAAAATTTCCTACTGATCCAGAAATCTTACAGGCTTCAAGTTGTTTACAGGCTTCATCAAATCTTAGAAGGTCACGATTTAATTCGTTATAATATAAAGCCCATTTCAAACCAAATGAAGTTGGTTCAGCATGCATACCATGTGTTCTAGCAATGCATGGCATATTTTTATATTCTAAAGCTTTATTTTTTACTTCTTCAATTAATTCTATTAATTCTTTTCTTATTAATATATTTGCTTGTTTATACAAATAAGACATTGAAGTGTCAACAATATCTGTGGATGTTAAACCAAAGTGAAACCACTTTTTTTCAGGGCCTAAAAAAGAATCAACTGCTCTAGTAAAAGCTACCACATCATGATGAGTAATATTTTCTAATTCAGCAATTTTGTTTACATCGACTTTAGCGTTTTTTTCTATTAATTCAGCATCTTTTAAAGGAACGACACCGATCTTTGCCCAACCTTTTGTTGCTAAAATTTCAACTTTTAAATAAGTGTTGAACTTTTCTTCATCAGCAAAAAGTTTAGTTAATAATTTAGAAGCGTATCTTTCAATCATTTAAAATATTTTCTTTCTAATAATAGTTTGTTCTCTAGATGGACCAACTGAAATTATACTAACATCGATGTTTACTAATTCTTCAATTTTTTCAATATAATTTCTACAATTGATTGGTAAATCTTCATATTTAGTAATATGAGAAATATCTTCACTAAACGATGGCATAGTAATGTAATTTGGAATACATCTTTCATATTCTTCTAAAGTAGAAGGAATATAGTTAATTTCTTGTCCATCTAAAGTGTAGGAAGTACAGATTTTTATTTCTTTAACACAAGATAAAACATCAACTAACATTAATGCTAAATGTTGCATGCCAGAAATTCTTTTAACATGATTTAAAACTACTAAATCTAAATAACCAACTCTTCTTGGTCTTTTTGTTACAGTTCCATATTCATGTCCTGCTTCTCTAATTTTATTTCCATCTTCATCAAATATTTCAGTTGGGAAAGGTCCTTCACCAACTCTAGTAGTATAGGCTTTTGATATACCTAAAATATTATTAATATAAAATGGTGGAATACCAGCATTTAAAGGAATAGCATTAGCTAAAGGGGAAGAAGAAGTGACATAAGGATAAGAACCATGTTCAATACATAACATAGAACCTTGTGCACCTTCAAAGAGAATTTTTTTACCTTCCTTAATATAGTTTTCTAATAGTAAAGAAGTATCTGTAATCATGTTTTTAAAGAATGGCTTGAAATTTTCAAGATAAGAAATGATATCTTCTGTAGTATATTCTTTTAAATTGTATGACTTTAATTGATTATTGATAACTTTTAAAATGCCATCAACCTTTTTTCTTAAAGTCTCGACGGTTAATAAAAGATCACCTACTCTTAAACCAATTCTTTCGGCTTTTGTAGAATAGCAAGGGCCAATTCCTTTTTTGGTTGTTCCAATTTTGTTTTCTCCAAGTAATTGCTCATTAGCACCATCTAAATCAATATGGTAAGGTAAAAGTAGATGAGCACGATTTGAAATATACAATTTATATTCTTTTAAACCGGCATTTGTTAATTTATCTAATTCATTTTTTAAAGCTTGTAAATTTACTACTACTCCATTAGCAATGACATTTATTGTGTTTTTAGAAAAAATCCCAGAAGGAACTAAATTTAAAGCAAAGCGTTGAGAATTAAATTCAATAGAATGGCCGGCATTGTTTCCACCTTGACTTCTTACAACAACATCAGCTTTTTGAGCAAAAAAATCAGTGATTTTCCCTTTACCTTCATCACCCCATTGACTACCTTGAATTGCAAGTATTGGCATTTTTAAAAATCTCCTATTATTATAATAAAAAAACAAAGTGTCTTATTACTTAAAAATAATATCATTAAGCTAATGTAGATTCAATTAAAAATAAAAAAGTGGGTCAAAACCCACTTTTAAAACTTTAAAGAAATTAACGAATAGTAATAGAAGATTTATGTTCTTTTTCTTGAGGTTTCTTTAAAACAATTTTAAGTAAACCATCATTTAAAGAAGCATCAATATCATTGCTAGAAAAACTATTACCAACATAGAAACTTCTCTTGTAAGAGCCAGTATATCTTTCTTCTCTAATGATATTACCTTTTTTGTCTTTGCTTGTAGAATCATTATTAACATGAGTAGCAACAACTAAATAACCATTTTCATAGTTGATGCTAATATTGTCTTTTTTGACTCCAGGAACCTCAATTTCAAGTTCATAACTATCGTTATTTTCTTTAATATTGGTTTTCATAAGTCCATTTTTCTTCTCATCTCTAAAGAAAGAAGGATAAGAGAATAAGCTGTCAAAGAATGGATCGAAATATTCTTTATTTTCTTTTTTATTAGTTAATTCATTTTTATTTTCCATAATTAATAATCTCCTTTTTTAGCACTCTCATATCTCAAGTGCTAATAATACTATAGCTAGGTTTTTAGCAAAGTCAATAGTAGAGTGCTAATTTTTTTAAAAAATTATATGAACTAATATTATTACTATTAATGTATTTATTAAAACATTTCAAAATGTTTGCAAAATTTAACCCTTGATAGGAAGGATAATAGTAATCATCTACACTATGGCTGTCATCAGTGGCTACATAGTCTTTAAGAATGATTTTTTACTAGTTATATTAAAAAATTATATTTTGTGGACATAATACTTAAACTTGTCTTGTATCCCGCATTAAGTTAGATTTTGAATTGTATGCTATTAAAGTTATAAAAATATTTTATGTTAATGTTAATGGATATGTTATTAAGTGAAGATTAAAAAATATGATTTTTATTAGGATATAATACTTTTTTATTTTTATAATTAAATTTGTTAAAGTTAATTTAACATATTATTTTTATTGATAAGTAAGGCTTTTTTGAGATTGAAACTGTTATTTTGTTTAATAATTTATACTTGTTAAGTTATATTCATCTTTATTAATGAATTTTTTTAAATAAAAACTTAGATTTTTAAGCTTTATTATACTAATTTATGATATATTTTTAATGTAAGGGAAACTTTTGGAAAATTATGTCAATTTTAGATTTCATTGATCTTGGTATTAGCATTGTCTTTATATTATTAATTGTTGGATTTGTTATCTTTAGAGTTAAAAATAAAATTGCTTGGATTATTTTAATTGCGGAGTTTATTTTTACCATTGTTTTTTATTTTACTAATCTATTTTTATGTTTCTATATTGCATTATCTATTTCTGCTGTAACTCTACTTATTATTTTATTTATTAATCTTTCTGAAATTCGTTCTTTACTAGCAACTAGACCAACTAAATATATTTCTAAATTTGGTAAAAAAGATTTACCAACTGAAGAGGATTTAGCAAAATTTTCTAAAAATATCGGCGTTGCTGTAAGATGGTTAGCTGATAATAAAACCGGTGCTATCATGACATTTGAAAGACATGATAATCTTGATAAAGTTATTGCTGATGGTAATGGCACAATTATTAATTGTCCTGTTACTCCTGAAATTATTGAAACCATTTTTTATGAAGGCACTAGACTTCATGATGGTGCAATAGTTATAAGAGGAACTACTATTGTTGCAGCAAGTGTCTTTTTTAAATCCACTACAAAAACTTTAATTGGTAAATATGGGGCTAGACATCGTGCAGCCTTAGGTATTTCTGAATATACTGATTCTTTTACTGTTATTGTTAGTGAAGAAACTGGAAGAATATCTATTGCATATAATGGTGCATTGGAATCAGTTAATTACGATGATTTTGATAAAGTCTTTAATACATTTACTCAAACTAAGGAAAATGACATTGTTAAAATAGATGATGAAGATAGAAATGAATTTGAAGAAAGTCATGAAGAAGGAAACTATTAATGCCTATAAATAAAAAAGATTTTACTGATTATCTATTAAAAGTTGAAGAAATATCAAAAATCGGCTTAAAGTATTCAAAAGATCCTTATGCTATTGATAACTATACTAAACTTTCTGAACTTACTAATTCTTTTTTAAAGGATGAATTTAGTATTTCCTTAAAAGGTTTGAATTTTTTTACTAGAGATATTTATCCAACTCCTTCTGTTTCAGTTAGAACAGTTATTTTTTCTAAAGACCGTCAAAGTGTTTTACTTGTTAAAGAAAGAGCAGATGGATATTGGTCGTTACCAGGTGGATGGACTGAATTAGGATTATCTCCATCAGCTAGTGCTATTAAAGAAGTTAAAGAAGAAGCTGGTAAAATAGTTAAGCTTACTCACCTAGTTGGTGTTTTTGATCGTTATAAAAATATTCAGACTACTAATGTTCCTGAGTATATAATTGTTTTTGAAGGGGAAATTATAAAAGATTTGAAAGAATTTTGTTTTGAAATTTTAGATGTACAATATTTTCCACTTTCTAAGCTACCAACATGGTCTATAAAAAATAATCCAAAACAAATGGAAGAAATTTTAAAAGCTGCTTATAATAAGGAAACGATATTTGATTAATTAATGAAAGGAGAAAAAAATGTCTAATACACCTACACCACACAATCAAGCTAAACTAGGAGAAATTGCTAAAACTGTTTTACTTCCTGGAGATCCTTTAAGAGCAAAATTTATTGCTGATAATTTTTTAACTGATGTTAAACAATTTAATTCTGTTAGAAACATGTTAGGTTTTACTGGTTATTATAAAGGTAAAAAAGTTTCTGTTATGGGCTCTGGAATGGGTATGCCATCTTTAGGTATCTATGTTTCTGAGCTTTATAAATTTTATGGAGTTGAAACAGTAATTAGAATTGGTTCAGCTGGTTCTTATTCTGCTGATTGCAAACTTTTTGATTTAGTAATTGCTCAAGGTGCTTCTTCTGATTCTAATTTTGCCCATCAATTTAATTTACCAGGTACTCTTTCTGCATTAGGTGATTTTAATTTAATTGAAAAAGCCTATAATAAAGCAAAAGAATTAAATATTCCTGCTCATGTAGGTAATATTTTTTCATCTGATATTTTCTATTCTGCTTCTCCTGATGAATGGAAAAAATGGGCTGAGATGGGTTGCTTATGTGTTGAAATGGAGACTTATGCTTTATATTTATTAGCAAATTATTATCATAAAAAAGCTTTAACAATATTAACTATTTCTGATTCTTTTATCACTTCTGAAGCCACTACTAGTGAGCAAAGACAAACTGGTTTTAAGAAGATGATGGAAGTTGCTTTAGAAATTATTTAAAATGGATACTGTACTTTTTGTTTTAATTGGTGTTTTATTAATATTATTAATAGGCTTTTTAATATTTGGTTTTATTTATTATCATAAAAACATTGAAAAAATTTTAAAGTACCGTACATGGAGAAAAATTTATTCTTTAGCTAAGGATCGAGATTATTATTTATTAAATAATGTAAATATTGTTGATGTTAATAAAACAGGTTTTCATATTGATCATTTGCTAATTGGAGATCGTTTTGTTTTTTGCATATGCGCACGTTATTTTGATGGGAATTTAATTTTTCCAGAGGCTTATTCACCCCGATTACAATTAAATGACAATAAAGGTAATCTTATAAGATTAGTTGATAATCCTGTTTATGTTAATGAAGTAAGAATGTTAAAATTAGCCAATTATTTATCATGTTTTAATGAAAAGAAAAATGGTATTTTTGTTTCAATTGTTGCCACTAATAACGATTTAAATTTTTCTATTACTAAAGGTAAGTTCATTGATAACTCTCAATTTTGTCATTTAAAAGATTTAAAAAAAGTTATTAAGACCTATGAAAAAAATAAAGAAATACCACTTTTAAAAACTGAAGATTTGCAAAATTTAGTAGATCGGCTTCATAATTTATCAGTTAAAAATAATAAAATTGAAGAAGATAATAAACAATCTTTACAAAAATCTCATCATTAATATATATATATATTTATTGGAGGCTTTTAATGAATAATTCTCTTTTTAAGAAATTTAATCGTTCGACTTTTAAATGTCAAACTGAATTACCTTTTAGTAGTTATTTCTTTGTTATCTTAGCTTTTTTACTAATCAGCGCTATAGTTTTTACTATTTCTTTATCAAATTTTATCCCTATTGAAAGCTTTTTATTAAGCTACTTATTAGGTTTAATAATTTCTGTCATATGTTTTTTAGCTGTTTTGTTTGTTTGTTGCCCTTTACTTTATGGCTTAACTTTACAAATTTCTTCTTGTTTAAGAGGTGAAAATAGAAAAGTTACTTTTTCAGAAGCGTTTTATAGTTATTATCATATTAATAGAAATCCTTTTAGAATTTATAGAGTTTTACTTTATGGATTATTATTTAGTTGGTTAGGCAGCATTGTTGCTTTTGCAATTTTATCAATTATTGCTAGGATAGTTGATCCAACTTTTTTAGAAAATATTGTTCAAGTAATATATTCAAATAGTGAAGATGATATTGCTTTTTTCTTAAAAAATTATTCTAATCAATATTATTTTTATTATTCCTTATATTGTGTGATTACTAATTTATTTATATATTTATCTATTATTTATAATCTTAGGAAGCATGAATCTGTTTTCTATTTGCAGAACATTTTATTTACTGATAATAAAATTAATACTATTTCTGGTATGGATAATTTCTTTATTAAAAGAAATATAGCTTCTTTAGTTGGTAAAGAACATGCTTCTCTTGATTTTAAAATTAATGGTTTGGGTTATCTTATTTGTATTGTTACTTATTTAGCTTTTGGAATTCTCTTTTGTTTTGCTGAAAATTTTCAATTTTTTGCCTCTAGTTTTGGGATTTTAATTTCTTTGCTAGTTTATGTTTTCTTTTATGTTCGTGAGAGAATTTTTGATAATTTATTTTATTTAACATATATTGATTTATTAAAATCTAGACTTAATCCAGTACTTAATGAATATGTAAATCAAATGAGAAATAAATATGATGCGATGTTTCATTTTACTGATATAGGAAAGCAAAATGAATCTTATAATGAAAGTGAAGTAAAAGAAAATAAAGATGTTAATCCTAAAGCTAAAACAGGTAAAGTTGATAGTGATGGAACTATTGATTTTACTAATAAGGATGATAATAAAAAGAATTGATTGAGAAACACTGTATTTTTTATAATTTTATAAAGTATTATAAGAAATTTAAGACTTTAAAATATGTATTAAGTAAGATATAATAAAAACGGTTTTATTATGATTAAAATATTTATTTCACCTTCGTGTTCATCCTGTCGTAAAGTTAAAGAATGGTTTGATGAACAAAAAATCCCTTATGAAGTCAAGAATATTCTTTCTGGTCGCTTAACTAAAGATGATATTCGCGAAATTCTTACTAAATCAGTAGAAGGTACCGATGAGATTATTTCTTTACGTTCAAATGTTATTAAAGATAATAAGTTGGATTTAAATTCTATGTCTTTAAATGAACTTATAGATTTCATATATAAAAATCCTTCTTGCTTAAAAAGACCTATAATTGTTGATGATAAGAAAATACAAGTTGGATATAATTCTGAAGAAATTAGAACTTTTATACCTCGTGCTAGAAGAATCTTTATTAATAATTGTTCTCCTGAAACTTGTGATCATTATTCAACTTGTGAAAATAGGATTGATCAATATAAGAAATTACTTCAAGTTAAGTAGTCTGTTTGTTGTAATAAACTACTTATAATTTTATAATATTTTTGATTTGCTTTTTGCTAAAGGAGTATTTTATGGAACTTAAAAAAACATTAATTATGCCTAAAGGAAAATTCGCTATGCGTGCGAATTTAAATATCAATGAACCTTTAAGATTAAAAAAATGGGAAGAAGAAAATCTTTACTCTTTAATGCTTGAAAAAAATAAGGATAAAGATTTAACTTTTTATCTTCATGATGGTCCTCCATATGCTAATGGTGAAATCCATTGTGGTCATGCTTTGAATAAAATTATTAAAGATATTATTAATCGTTATAAAGTTATTAAAGGTTATTCTATAAAGTATGTTCCTGGTTGGGATACTCATGGTCTTCCTATTGAAAATGCTGTTACTAAATTAGGTATTGATCGTAAAAAGGTTTCAGTTGCTGAATTTAGAAAAGCCTGTATGAAATATGCTTATAAACAAGTTGAAAAGCAAAAGAAGGGCTTCATTAGATTAGGTGTCCAAGGAGATTGGACTCATCCATATATTACAATGGAAAAAGAATATGAAGCTCATGAAATGGAAATTTTTGAAGATATGGCTTTAAAAGGCTATATCTATAAAGGCTTAAAACCTGTTGCTTGGTCTCCTTCTAGTGAATGTGCTTTAGCAGAAGCTGAAATTGAATATAAGGATGTTAAGGCTACTACTATATATGTAAAAATGGAAGTAAGTAAAGGAAATGACATCATTTCTAAAGGTGATTATTTTGTTATTTGGACTACTACTCCATGGACTATTCCTGCTGATGTTGCTATTTGTTTAAATCCTAAATTAGAATATGGTATTTATCAAACTGAAAAGGGTAGACTTATTTTCTTAAAATCATTAAAGGATAAATTAGTAAAAGAATTTAAACTTCAACAATGTGATTTAATTAAAACCTTCAAAGGAAAAGATGCTGAATATTGTAAAGTAATTCATCCTTTATATCCGGATAAAGAATCATTATTGATTGTTGGTGATCATGTTACTAGCGATTCTGGTACTGGTTGTGTTCATACTGCTTCTGGTCATGGCTTAGACGATTATAAAGCTTGCTTAAAATATAGAATTCCTATTGTTTGTCCAGTTGATGATAAAGGTTTTATGACAAAAGAAGCTGGCAAAGATTTAGAAGGATTATTTTATGAAGATGCGAATACTAAAGTTTTAGAACTTTTAAATCAAAAGCATTCTATTTTAGCAAGTCAAGAAATTGTCCACTCTTATCCTCATGATTGGCGTACAAAAAAGCCTATTATTTTTAGAGCTACACCACAATGGTTCTGTTCTATTTCTAAAATTAAAGATGATATTTTAAGAGAAGCTAATAAAATCAACTATAAACCAAGTTGGGGTAAGATCAGATTAATTAAAATGGTTGAAGGTAGAGAAGATTGGTGTATTTCACGTCAAAGAGCTTGGGGCGTTCCTTTACCTATTATTTATAATGAAGATGGTTCACCTATTTTAGAAAAAGCTGTTTTTGATCATATTATTTCTTTAGTTAGAGAACATGGCTCAAATATTTGGTTTGAAAAAGAGGCTAAGGATTTATTACCTGTTGGATATAAAAATAGTAAATCCCCTAATGGAAACTTCACTAAAGAAAAAGATATTATGGATGTTTGGTTTGATTCTGGTTCTTCTTTCTTAGGGGCTGAATTAGCATTAGATAGTAAGTTCCCAGCTGATTTAATTTTTGAAGGTACTGATCAATATCGTGGTTGGTATAATTCTTCTTTAACATTAGCAGTTGCTACTAAAGGTGTTAGTCCCTATAAGATGATTTTAACACATGGTTTTATTGTTGATCAGAATGGTGAAAAGTTCTCTAAATCTAAAGGAAATGGCATTGCTCCTGAAGATATTTGTAATAAATATGGTGCAGATATCTTAAGATTATGGGCTGCAAGTATTGATTTTACGATGGCTGAAATTAAACTTTCTGATGATTTACTTAAAGTTGTTAGTGATTCTTATCGTAAAATTAGAAATACATTTAAGTTTATGTTAGCTAATTTAGTTGAAAAAGATGAAAGTTTAGTTGATTTAAATAAAAAATATAAATTATCTAGTTTGGATCAATTGGTTTTAGCTAAATTTGATGAGTTATTATCTAAAGTCGACAAAGAATATGCTGATTATGATTTACTTGGTGTTACTTCCTTAATTGAAAACTTTACTATTAATGATTTATCTGCATTTTATTTAGATGTTTCTAAGGATTCTTTATATTGTAATAGTGAAGATAGTTTAGAAAGAAAAGGTATTCAACATGTTTTAGCATATATTGCTAAATCTTTAGCAATTGTTTTATCACCAATTTTACCATTTACTATGGATGAAGTTAATGATTATTTACCAAATAAAGTAGAAAAGAATATTGCTTTAGGTGATTTTCCTAATGTTAAATTAGATCAAGAAAAAATTTCTATGTATAATACATTCTTATCAATTAGATCAAAAGTAAATAAACAATTAGAAATTGATAGAAATAATAACAAATTTGATTTAAATAGTAAGGCAGATGTTAATTATGTAACTTCAAATGATGATGAATTAAAGACATTAGAATTTTTGAAGCAAGATGATGATTTATCGACTTATTTCTTAGTTAGTAATTTTACATTCTCTAAAGGAAAAGATGAAATCATTACTAAATTAACTGAATATAAGAAGTGCGAACGTTGTTGGGAATATAAAGCAGATACTAAAGAAGTCGATGGTGTATGTTTATGTTCTCGCTGCTTAAAAGCTATTCAAGAATAACATGGAAAAATTCAAATTTTATATAAAGTGGTTTTTAACTAGTTTAATTTGGTTATTTCCTCTTTTATTAATTTTAGATATTGTTACTAAATGGTCTTTTAATAATGCTTTAGTTATTGGAATTAATTCTCAAGGTCAAGCAATTTCTAATAGTATTACTGTTATTCCTAATTTCTTTTATTTTGAAGTTCTTTATAACAAAGGGGCGGCTTGGGGATCATTTTCTGGGAAAAAAGCTTTATTAGTAACTATTTCATTAGTTGCTTCTTTATTAATAGGTGGATATTTAATTTGGAAATGGAAAAAGCTTTCAAAATTTAATAAAGTCTGTTTATTATTATGTTTATCTGGTGCTGTTGGTAATTTCATTGATCGTGCTTTTTATAAAGAAGGTGTTATAGATTTTATCCAATTTAAATTTGGTAATTATGTTTTTCCAACTTTTAATTTAGCTGATTCGTATTTAGTTATTGGTGTTATTTTGTTTATTATTTCTACTTTTGTTGAAGAATTTAAAGAAAAAAATAAAGAAATTGATAAAGAATTCGATTCACAAAAAGTTGAAGAAAACATTAAAAAAGCTGGTTTAAATGAAAAAATAGATAATAAAGAAAAAACTACCTTAGAGGATAAAAAAGATGAATAAGTTAGTTTGTGATACTTCTTCTCGTTTAGATACTTATATTTCTAGTAAAACTAATTTAACAAGATCACAAGTAAAAAAATTAGTTGATTCTAATAAAATTTTTGTTAATGATAAATTAGTTACTAAAGCTGGTTTGATTTTAAAAGTTAACGATAAAATAACATATGAAGAACAAGTTGAAGAACATATTGTTCCTAAAAAAGTTGATTATCAAATTGTTTATGAAGATCAATATTTATTAGTAATCAATAAGCCTCGCGGCTTAGTTGTTCATCCTGCACATGGTCATTTAAATGATACATTAGCTAATGGTTTGGCTTATGATTTTTCAAAAACTAGTGAAGATATTACTTCTAACTTTAGAATGGGAATTGTTCATCGTATTGATAAGGATACATCAGGTTTACTTGTTGTTGGTAAAACTTTGGAAGCCAAGAAAAAACTTGTTGATTTAGTTAGTAAACATCTTATTAATCGTGAATATTTAGCTTTAGCTTATGGATTTTTTAAAGATAAGTTTTTTAAAGTTGATGCGCCAATTGGAAGAGACATTAAAGATAGACAAAAAATGGCAGTTAATTTGATTAATGGCAAAGAGGCCGTTACACATTTTACTGTAATTAAACAATATCAAGATGTTGCATTATTAAAATGTAAATTAGAAACAGGTCGTACCCATCAAATTAGAGTTCATTTAGCATATATAAAACATCCAATTTTAGGTGATCCTTTATATTGCTCAACTAAAAATAAATATTTGGATCAAGGTCAGTTACTCCATGCATATAGGTTAAGTTTTATTCATCCTTTTTTAAATAAGAAAATGGTTTTTTATGCCCCAATTGATAATTATTTTAAAAAGGTTTTAACTTTAGTTGCTGAAAATAAATTAAATTAATATACTAAGATTCTTTATAGTTTCTAAAAAAATGTTTTACAAAAGGATCTAATTCCTCTTGTGAATATTTTTTTTGAAGTAGTTTATAAGTTTTATCAACTTCTATTGATGCTCCTTTTGGAATTATAGTCTTAAATTTTTCTTCCATTTTTTTCCAATCTTCTAAAAATAAATAACGAGCAATTACTGAAGCTGTTGCTACTGAAGGGAAATATGTTTCTCCTTTAGTTTTAAAAACAATTGGATTTGGTAACTTATAATTACAATATTTTAAATAAGTAGGCTCTTTTTCAAATTGATCTACATAAATAGGAACATTATTATTGATATGGTATTTTTTTATAATTTCTTCATGAGCAAGGTTATGAGCCTTGGCTAAAATGACATGTGTAGAGAAACCTAAGTTTTTATAATAGTCTAATTTGCTTGGTGAGATTCTTATGGTGTATTTTTTAATTTTTTCAATTAATTTTGGAGCGATTTCTTCTATTTTGGAATCTGTTAATTTTTTTGAATCTCTTACTCCTAATTTAGAAATATATTCTATATCTGTATGTTCCAAATATGTTGCTACTACATAAAAACCTAAAAAGAAATCACCTATACCTACTTCATCTGAGCCTATTTGATTAGATGAATCTTCCCATTCACCATTATTTGCATAGACATGTTTTGTAATTTTATTAGCATTCGGGAAAAAGATTTTAGTTTCTAATTCAACTTCAGGTAAATTGCCAGCAAAAAGAATTGTGTATAAATCTTTGGAGCGATAGCATTTTATACTCACATTATCTAAAGTTGTTATTTCAAAAACGTCATATGGTCTTTTTTTATCTTCAATGAGTTTTGCATCGTAGAAATCTTTAATTTCTTCCATTTTTGCTTGGTCTACTTTATATTTGTAATATTCCATATCTTAAATATTTTAATAATCTTATTTTTAATAAGCAATTAAAATTGTGATAAAATTTATTTGCTTATGTTATTAATTGATGGTCTTGAAATTGATAAAATCACATCTAAATTATTAAATTATTTTAATTTTGAAACTAATTGTTTAAATTATAATCAAAATACTATTATTACTAATAGTGATGTTTTAGCTTTGGAACATAGATTTCTAAGTGAAGCTCAACTTTTTCATAATAAGGGAAACATACTTATTTTGAAAAAGGTTAAGGATTTAACAAAGGTTTTTATTTTTGTAAGTAAACAAGGAGTTTTGGATCCTCAAGGATTATATAATTTTGAGAATTTTTTAACTAATGTAAATTCTTTTATGGATTCTTTCAATAAGGATCCTAATTTAGTAGAGATTTCTAATCTTTCTTTGGATTTATTTAGATTTGATAATATTTTAAATAATATTAAGAAAACAGTTTTACCTGATTTTTCTATTTCTAGTGAGGCTTCTTTAAAATTAAAAGAAATTAGAACAAATATTTTAACTTTATCTTCTTCATTTAATAGTGCTATTAATTCATGCAAAAAAAAATACGCTAATTATTTAGTTGAGGGAGGTGAGGTAAGTAAAGATGGTTTACCATGTTTAGCTGTTTTTACACCTGAAAAAAACAAAGTTAAAGGTATGGTAGTAGATATTTCTAATTCTGGTAATACTACTTTTATTGTGCCTTATGAAATTTTAGATTTACAAAATAAAATTTCCGAATTAAAAATTGCTGAAGAGAATGAAATTAATCGTATTTTAACTGATCTTTCTAATCTAATTAGAGCAAATTTGCCAAGATTAGAATCTGATTATAAAATTTGTTTAAAACTAGATTCTATTTTTGCTAGATTTTATTTTGGTCTCTCTTATAATGGTACTATTGCTAAAATTAGTGATGAAATTAGTATTGAAGAGTTTGCCCATCCTTTGTTAGATGGAAAAATTGTTGTTAGAAATTCTATTCATCTTGGGAATGATAAACAAAAAATATTAATAATTTCTGGACCAAATGCTGGTGGTAAAACTGTTTATATTAAAGCAGTATGTTTAGCTTGTTATATGAATCAAAAAGGCCTTATGGTTGATTGCTTAGGAGATGTCAATTTGAAGGTCTTTTCTTCTATATTCTTTTTAAGTGGTGATAACCAATCTTTATTAGATAATTTATCTACTTTTTCTTCGCATATAAGTAAAATTATTTCTGCTTTAAAATATCTGTCTAAAGATTCCTTGTTTATTGTTGATGAAATTGGTCAAGGGACTTCTCCATTAGATGGTGAAGGTTTAGGTATTGGTATTATTAAATATTTAGAAAAATTTGATTGTTATTCAATTATTACTTCTCATTATGATGGCATTAAAAAACTTTCTTTAAAAGATGAAAAGATTCAAAATGGGGCAATGATATTTAATGAAAAAGATATTAAGCCAACTTTTAAGTTTAAAGAAGGTTTAATTGGTAAATCATATGCTTTAGAAGTTGCTAGTAATTTAGGTTTAAATAAAGAAATTTTAGCTTATGCTAAACAATATATTATTCAATCTACTTCTTTTAAAGAAAAAGAAATGTTAGATAAATTAGAAAAATTACAGTTGGAAAACAATAAATTAAATGAAGATTACAAAAAGAAATTAGAAGAACTTAATCATTTAAATAAAAAAAGAGAAGAAGCCATTAAGGCTTTAGCTTTAGAAAAAGAAAATATTGTTAATCAAGCAAGTGAAAAAATTGAAAAGTTTGTTTTGGAAGAAAAAAAGAAATTAGAAGCTATGTATTTGCAAAATAAAATTGATTTAAAGCAAATGGCTAAACTTAAAGGTGAACTTAGTAAAATTTCGAATAAAAAGGCTTATGCTGAAAACAAACCTAAAGTTATTAGACATATTTTTAATATTGGTGATAAGGTTATGGTTAATTCAATTTCTCAAGTGGGTAATATTGAAAATATCAATTTAGAAAAGAAACAAGTAACAGTTAATATTAATGGGATAATTACAAATACTTCTTTGAATAATTTGACATTTTTAGAAGCTCCTAAAGTTGAGAAAAAGAAAGTAAGTTCCATTGATAATTTTATTTCTTTAAAAAATAATGTACCAATTCAACTTAATATTATTGGTTTAAGAGCTGATGAGGCTAAATCAGCAGTTGAAAAATATTTGGATGATGTTTTATTAGCTAGGTATCATCAAGTAAGAATTATTCATGGTTTTGGTTCAGGCATTTTAAGAAAAGTTGTTAATGAGGTTTTAAAGAAAAATAAGTATGTCGAGTCATTTCGCTCAGGTGGGGAAAACGAGGGTGGATTAGGTGCCACTGTGGTTAATTTACGTTCATGAATCCAATTTTACAATCTAAAATTGATCTTTTGCCGGATCGTCCTGGTTCTTATCAGATGAAAGATAAGAATGGAACTATTATTTATGTAGGAAAAGCTAAATCTTTAGTTAAAAGAGTTAAGCAATATTTTACGCGTCCACAAGTTGGAAAAGTGGCTAAAATGGTTTCAGAAATTACTGATTTTGATATTATTGAAACAAATACTGAAAAAGAAGCATTACTATTAGAAATAAATCTTATTCAAAAATATTATCCTAAATTTAATATCTTGCTTAAAGATGGAAAAATGTATCCTTACATTGCTTTAAAAAAGGGTAATGATCCTTTTTTAAAAATTGCTCATAAGGATAAGGAAAAAAACTATTACTATTTTGGTCCCTTTCCATCTTCTAAATCCTGCTATACAACCATTAATCTTTTAAATAAAATTTTTCCTTTGCGGAAATGTAATGTGTTACCTAAAAAACCATGTTTATATTATTATTTAGGACAATGCTTAGCACCATGTATAAATAAGATTTCAGAAGAAAGTTATAAGAAAATAGTTTCTGATATTACTAAGTTTTTAAATGGTGATGCTTCAGAAATTTTATCTAATTTGAAAGAAAAAATGAAAAAAGCCTCAGACAATTTAGAATTTGAAAAAGCTAATGAATATAAAGAACAAATAGATGCTGTTAATCAAACTATTTCTAGTCAGAAAATTATGATGCAAGATCATGTTAATAGAGATTTTGTAGGTTATTCTATTAGAGAAGGATTTATTTCTATTGCAATTTTAACTTTTAGACGTGGAATATTACTAGGAAAGAATTTGTTTGTTATTGAATTATATTCAGATGTGGAGGAAGTTATTGCTACTTCTTTATTGCAATATTATAAAAATCATGATAAACCAAAAGAATTAGTAATTTCTATTAAAGAATTAGTTGATCTTTTAAAAGAATCTTTAGAAATTGATGTTTTAGTTCCTTTGCGTGGCTTTAAAAAGGACTTGTTATTTATGGCTTTAGAAAATGCTAAACAAGGGCTTGATCAGCATTTTCAAACAGCACGGTTAGAAGATGATAAGCTTACTTTACTTGAGGAATTAGGTCATTTATTATCTATTAAAACTCCATTAGATATTGAACTTTATGATAACTCTCATTTACAAGGTAGTGACGCAATAGGTGCGATGGTTAAATATATTAACGGGGAAAAAGCACCAAATTTATATAGAAAGTATAATTTGCGTGGCGAAAATAAAAAAGATGATTTAGCAAGTATGGTTGAGGTTCTTACTAGACGTTTTACTAGAATGATTAAGGAAAATCAAAAGAAACCAGATTTAATTATTCTTGATGGTGGTGAGACTCAAATTCAAGCTGCTCTTTCAGTTGAGGAAAAATTAAAAGTTGATATTCCATTAGCAGGTTTAAGAAAAAATGATAAACATGAAACTGATTCATTAATAAATGGGCAAACAGGAGAAATTATTCCTCTTGATAAAAAATCACCATTGTTTTTTCTTTTAATGCGTATGCAAGACGAGGTTCATAGATTTGCTATAACTTCATTTAGAAATAGACATGCTAAAGATTTTTATCAAACTGTGTATGATGATATTAAGGGTATAGGTAAAAAAAGAAAAGCTATGTTAATAGAAGCGTATCCGACATTAGAAAGTATTAAACAAGCTAGTGTTGATGAATTAAAACAATTTATTCCTGAAGAATCTGTTAAACTTTTAAAAGAGAAAGTAGATAAATCAATTAATTAAGTGAAGAAAAATCAATTCTTATTTTTAAAGATTTATCAGGAAATTTAGTTGTTAAATCATAAGAATAATTTGGGTAGTTTTCGTCAATTAAACTAGAGCTTGAAAATTCAGCTGAATTACTAGGTATTTCTACTTCATGGTTGTAAATTGAATACTTATTGTTTTTAGTAATGCTTATAGGTTTATTTTCTGTAATATCTTGATTTTGATAACCATTTAAATCAATTGTAGTAATTAGATTATTATCTAAATAAATATTTAAATTTAGGTTAACTTTAAAAGCAAAACCTAAATAAATATTTGTATCTTCAGAAATAGTTAATGGAAAATCAAAAGGGAAATAACTATCATTTTCTTTTTGATAGTAATTGTAAATTATATAATCATTATTTTCATTTAAATATGCTGATTTACTTAAATAAGGTTTTAAATAGTTTGAAATATCCTCTTTAGTAAATTTTGTTCCATAAAGGTTATCTACAGTTATACTTAAATCTAGAGGTTGTTTATAAGCATCTAAGAAATTAAATGAAAGTTGTTTCATTTCTAGATATTCTATATAAATTTTTGTTGAAGTAGATGGAACAATAAAATTATAGTTATTATCTAATAAATATTCTTTTTGACCATTATTTAGAGTATAAAAACTACTAAAATGTAAGTGATTAGTTATATCATCTTTTGCGTAATTCTTTAAATTTAAAATACTACCAGGAATAAAAGTATTAAAAGTCGCTATAGGTGTACTTGCTTGTTCACTAGTATAAATTTCAATTGTTGGTTTATCTAACCACTTTGCATAAAGAGTTATGTCTTTATCTAACATGACTTTGTTGTTTTTAAAAAATGGTTCTGTTAAATACTGGCCATTTTCATCTTTCAAATACCATGAATCAAAATATTTAGTTTCTTGAATTAAATCTTTTGGACTAGGAATTGAAATTTGTTCTTCAGGGAACAATGATTGACTTGGAATATTTACATTTTCCAAACCTGTAACATATGAAATAGTTCTTTTGACATAAAAATGTGCATATATGGTACATGAGGTTTTACTTAAATTATTAAAATCGACTCTATTTATAAATTGATCATCATAATACCAAGCATCAAATTTATAATTTTCACCTTTGTTTAATTTTGAAGCATCAATGTAGTCTTCAGATTTAAATGGTTCATTTGGATTATATTTAACATCTGGAATTTTATAATTATCAACATTAGTAACAAAACTAATAGTAGGATAAGAAGTAAACTTTGGAATTAATGTTAAACTACTTGCAGGATAAAAACGAGAATCAAAAACAGTGTCAGTATCTTTTATATACCAACCAGAGAAAAATGATTCTTTTTTGCTTGGTTGAGGAAATTTATAACCAATTTCTTCGCCTTGTACACCACTATAAGAATATAAATCAGTTTCACCTTCAGGATAAGTAGCTTCATTATCTGATTTTTCTAAATTAATTGTTACATGGTTAGCAAAAAAACCATACACTTCCATATCTTTACTAGGGAAATTATTTATAGAAACCTTTTTAGATAAGTCTAATGAAGTATACCAGCCTTTAAATGTTGTATTTTCTTTTAATTCAAAAGAGCTGATTTGTTTTTCAAATTCAGAGTTACCTTTAATTTTTCCTAATTGTGGACCTACTAAACTTCCAATAACACGATCACCATCTTTAAAAGTTAGTGTAACTTGTTTAGTAGTAGAGTTACAACTTGTTAGTGTTAAAACTAAGCTTGTTAACCCGGCGAATATTATTTTTTTATCCATTATTATTTTTTGATAATTTTACCTTTATTTCTTCCCTTTGAGGCGTGGACTTGATAAGAACCATCTTGTCTTTCTGCTAGACCATTTACATATTCTTCGGCTTCAATTTTTGTTGTAAAAGTTTTTATAACTTTCTCTGAGCCTTCTAATTTTATTGTCCATTTATTATCTTTTGCTCTTTTGTTTATATGATAAACTTTCTTTTCAACCATTTTATTTTCTCCTTTTTATTTATTTTAAAATATTTTTATTAATTTTGTAAGTATTATAAAGAGATTTTATATTATTTTTATTTTCAATGTAATCGATTTCATTAATTTTTTATTTACATTAAAAAGATTTCATGATATAAAACTAAATATCAAGAATCATTCTTGATAGATTGTGGATAGAGGTGCAACCAAAAATAGTAATTAGTGGAGAAGACATTCTATGAAACTAGTGAAAGGTGAGGTTGCCGAAACAAATTAAAGGTGTTTAATTTGATTGGTTTATGGGATAACATCCCTATAGACTCCTAGAATATTCTAGAGGCGCTATCGGTGTAAATTCTCTTATATAGATTGCATCGAGGCATGCAATCTTTTTCTTTTTATAGGAGGATTTAAAAAATGAAAAGAAAAAATTTTACTATTACTGCTTTAACAGTACTTTTTGGCTTAACCTTAGTGAGTTGTAATTCTAATGAAGTCGATAATTCTAAATTAGTAGTTGGAATGGAAGCTAATTACCAACCATTTAATTGGACTACTAATAAAGAATCCGAACATACTTTTCCAATTTACGGCACAAATGAATATGCTGATGGTTATGATTGTGATGTAATACATTTCTTATCTAATAAATTAGGTAAAGAAGTAGTTTTAAAAAGAATTGAATGGGGAAGCTTAATTAATGATCTTAAAAATGGTCAAATTAATATGATTTTAGCTGGAATGACTGATACAGAAGAAAGAAGACAGGAAATTGATTTTACTGATCCTTATTTAAATTCTGATTTAGCTTTCTTAATTAAGACTGAAAATATGCCAACTACATTTGGTACAAAAGATAATCCAGCTACTTATACACAATTATTAGATCTTTTTGATGGTAAATCTTTGGTTTGTCAAGCTAGTGTGGTTTGTGATGATATTATTGAAGAATACTTTACTAAAAATACTGAAAATAAAAATATAAGACACGATAGTCCTTTAGCCACTTATCCATTAGCTGCTAATGATGTTAAATCTGGTAATGCTTTTGCTATGCCAGCAGAATTGCCTGTTGTTGAAGCAATGACTAATTTAGGTGGTTTATCTGTTTTATATGTTGATTATTATACTTTTTTACCTGAAGATTATACTGGTTTAAGTGTTTCTATTGGTATTAAGAAAGGAAATACTGAATTAAAAGATGAATTAAATAATGCTTTAAAAGAACTTTCAAATGATCAAAGAAATACTTTGATGGGAGAAGCTGCTAAAAGATCCGGGGAAAATGCTTAATGGTTGATTTTGGTAAGCTTTTTAAGGTTTGGGGTGAGAATTTTGCTATTATAGGTTATGGTGTCTTATCAACTGTTATTTTAGCAATTTTCGGAACAGTAATTGGTTTAGTATTAGGAATACTTTTAGCATACGGAAAAAATGTAAAAATTAAAGAAACTGATTCTAAAATTATTAAATTTTTGAAAGGTTTTTGCTTAACTATTTGTACTATTTATTCTACAGTTTTAAGAGGTACTCCAATGATGGTTCAAGCTTTATTATTTAAATATGGTTGTTCAGCTATTGGTCTCAATTGGGGAGATATTTTCTTTAAGGGAGATATCAATTATGTTTTAAATGGCTGGTTAATAGCCGGCTTGATTGTTATTACTTTAAATACTGCAGCTTATATGGGTGAAATTGTTAAATCTGGCTTAAATGGTGTAGATGTTGGTCAAATAGAAGGTGCTAGGAGTCTTGGTTTTTCGGCAAGTAAAACAAGTGTATTAATTATTTTGCCACAAGCCTTAAGAAATGCTTTACCAACTATTGGTAATGAATTGATTGTAAATATTAAAGATAGTTCTGTTTTAAACGTCATTTCAGTTACTGAACTTTATTTTAGACTTAATAGAATTGCTACTACTAATTATGCATTTATGGAATCTTATTTAATTTTAGCTGCTATTTATTTAGTCTTAACTTTAGTCGCTTCTTTTAGTCTCAAATTAATTGAAAAGAAACTTGATGGAGTTAAATTTTCTTTAAATCCCTTCCGTTTTCTTAGAAGAAAGGATATTTAAATATGAGTGAACCAATTTTAAGTATTTCTAATATTGCAAAGTTCTATGGAACAAATAAAGTTTTAAACAATATTTCTTTAGATATTTATAAAGGTGATGTTGTTTCTATTATTGGTCCATCTGGTAGTGGAAAATCTACTTTTTTAAGATGTATAAATTTATTGGAGACACCTACAAGAGGAAAATTAGTTTTTAAGGGCCTGACTTATTTTAATGTTGCAAAGTGTAAAGATGATTTTGTTAATTATGAAGAATATAAAAAAGCAGTTGATGAATATAATAATAAATTAATTGAGACAGAAGATAATTTAGCAATTTATCAAAATAAATATATAGAAAATAAAAAAGACAAACAATTAAAAGTTAAGATTAGGCAAGCAAAAAAAGATTATAAAGAAGTACGAAAGCATCCTATTGAAAAAAATAAGTTTTTTGATGAAAAAGCCTATGAACAAGCCATAAAAGCAAACAAGACTTTTACAATTAATTCTAAAGAAATAGATAAGATACGAGCAAAATTAACAATGGTTTTTCAATCTTTTAATCTTTTTAATAATTACAATGTTTTAGATAATTGTATTTTACCTCAAGTAAAAATCTTAAAAAGAAATAAAGAAGAAGCAAAAGCTATGGCTATTAAGTTTCTAACTAGTGTCAATATGCAGGATCGTATGAATTATCGAATAAGAGAACTTTCTGGTGGACAGAAACAAAGAGTAGCAATAGCAAGAGCTCTTTGTATGAATCCAGATATTATTTTGTTTGATGAACCAACTTCTGCCTTGGATCCTGAAATGGTTGATGAAGTATTGAATGTTATGAAAGATTTAGCAAAACAAGGCATGACTATGATTGTTGTTACTCATGAAATGAATTTTGCTAAAAATGTTTCTAATAAAGTCATTTTTATGGAAAAAGGTTATATAGTTGAGCAAGGTAATCCTAAAGATGTTATCGAGCACCCTCAAACTAAGAGGTTAAAAGAATTTTTAAAAATCGATTAAAAAAAGGGGTGGTTGAACCCCCTTTTTTATAAAGCGCTTAGAATTTATTTTTTCAACTGCAAAGAAACTATAAATTCTGGAGCAAGTGACGGGAATCGAACCCGCGCTTAGTGCTTGGGAAGCACTAGTTCTACCATTAAACCACACCTGCGTGTTTTTTATGCTTTTTTATTATATAATTAAGTTCTTTTAAATAGCAAGTTGATTTTTTACTTGTTTACATTATTTAAAACATTTAAAATAATTTTGTAATTATGGATTTTGTTACATTTTTAAAAATTATATTTGTAGCTATTGTTGAAGGTATTACTGAATGGTTACCTATTTCTTCTACTGGCCATATGATTATTTTAGAGAATTTCTTTAATATTTCTGAAGATTTAGGTTCTGCTTTTTGGGATTTATTTTTAGTTATTATTCAATTTGGTGCTATTTTAGCTGTTGTTTTTAATTTCTTTAAGGAACTTTGGCCTTTTTATAAAAATAAAACTAAAGAAGAAAAGAAAGAAGTTTGGAGAATTTGGTTAAATATATTTATAGCTTGTATTCCATCTATTATTGTTGGTTTATTTTTAGATGATTTAATGGAAAAGTATTTTTATAATTATTTGACTGTTTCTATTACTTTGATTGTTTATGGAATAGTTTTTATAATATTAGAATATGTTTTTAAAAAGAAAAATGTTCAATTTAAATATACTGATGTTAAATCATTTAGTTGGAAAGTAGCTTTAATTATTGGTTTAGCTCAAGTTTTAGCTATTATCCCTGGAACTTCCCGTTCTGGTATTACAATTATTGCTGCTATGCTTATTGGATGTAATCGTTCTTCAAGTATGAAATTTACTTTCTTTTTATCTATTCCTGTAATGATTGGTGCTTCTTTGTTAAAGACTGTTAAGTTTGTCATTAATGGAAATTCATTGGATAGTAACCAAGCTATATATTTATTAATTGGAGTTGTTATTGCTTTCTTAGTTTCTTATTTATGTATTAAGGTTTTAACAAATTTTGTTAAGAATCATACTTTTACTGGTTTTGGCTGGTATCGTATTACATTAGGTGCTGTTTTATTACTTCTTTATATGAATCAATATTTTTTAGTTGGTGTTAGCAATTTACTTACTGAATATTTTGATTTCTTTTATAATATTAAATTGTTAAGGTTATAAAATGAATCAAGATATTTATCTTTTAGGAATTGATGTAGGCTCTACTACTGTTAAAACTGTTGTAGTTTCTAATCAAGACAAAATTGTTTATTCTAATTATCAAAGGCATTTATCTGCAGTAAAAACGGTTTTAATAAATCAATTAAAAGAAATTGATAGATTACTTCCCAATGCTTTATTTAAAGTAGCAATTACAGGATCAGCTGGTATGGGCTTAGCTACAAAAGGTGATTTACCATTTGTTCAAGAGGTCCAGGGAACATTTTTAGCCGTAAAAAAATATTATCCTGATGTTGATTATGTTATTGAACTTGGTGGAGAAGATGCAAAAATTATTTTCCTTACAAATGGTTTAGAAGAAAGAATGAATGGCTCTTGTGCTGGTGGGACTGGTGCATTTATTGACCAAATGGCTTCTTTATTAAATATTCAAACTTCTGAATTAGATAAATTAGCTTTAAATTATCAAAAAATTTATCCAATCGCTTCACGTTGTGGAGTTTTTGCTAAATCTGATATTCAACCGCTTTTAAATCAAGGAGCAAAAAGAGAAGATGTTTGCATGTCTATTTATCATGCTGTTGTTGATCAAACTATTTCTGGTTTAGCTCAAGGTCGTAAAATTACTGGTAAGGTTTTATTTTTAGGTGGTCCACTATCTTTTTTAAAGGGTTTACAACAGTCTTTTGTTAGTACTTTACATTTAACAAATGAGAATGCTATTTTCCCTGAAAATGGTAAAATTTTCATGGCTTTAGGTGCTAGTTGTTATGCTAGTAAGCAAAAAAAGATTTATTCTTTAGATGAAATTTGTCAAAGAATTGAAAATGCTGATTTAAGTTCAAATATTTTGCATTCTGAGCCGTTATTTAAAAGTGAAAAAGAATACGCTGATTTTTTAAAAGAACATCAGGATTTTAAAATTAAATATGGCGATATAAAAAACTATCAAGGTAAAGCGTATTTAGGAATTGATGCTGGTTCTACTACTACTAAATTGGTTTTGCTTTCTGATCAATTTGAAATTTTATATTCACATTATTCAGCTAATAATGGTCAACCTATAGATAAAATTGTTGAGCAATTAAAAGAAATTTATGAAATTGCTAATCCAAATTTAAAAATTGTTTCTGGCTGTGTTACTGGTTATGGGGAAGCTTTAATAAAAGCTGCTTTAAAAATTGAATTTGGACTAGTTGAGACTGTAGCTCATTATAAGGCTGCATCATTTTTTGAAAAAGATGTTGATTTTATAATTGATATTGGTGGACAAGATATTAAGTGTTTTAAAATTAAAAACGGTGCGATTGATTCTATTATGCTTAATGAGGCTTGTTCTTCTGGCTGTGGCTCTTTTATACAAGCTTTTGCAAATTCTATGAAAATGGGTGTTAGGGATTTTGCTCATTTAGGTTTGTTTGCTAAGCATCCTGTTGAATTAGGTTCACGTTGTACAGTTTTTATGAATTCTTCTGTTAAACAAGCTCAAAAGGAAGGGGCTAATTTAGAAGATATTTCTGCTGGATTATCTACCTCAATTGTTAAGAATGCTATTTATAAAGTTATTAGATTTAAATCACCTGATGAATTAGGTAATAAAATTATTGTTCAAGGTGGAACATTTTTAAATGATGCGATTTTAAGAGCTTTTGAAATGGAAGTGCATAAAAAAGTAATTAGACCCTCTATCGCTGGTTTAATGGGGGCTTTTGGTGCTGCTATATATGCTAAAGAGAAAAATGGACATTTAGGTATAATTTCTAAAGAAGAATTAAAGAATTTTACTTATAAAGCAATTGGAACAATTTGTCGTGCATGTACTGCATATTGTAATTTGACGATTATTACATTTAATGATAAAAGAAGATTTATTTCAGGTAATAAATGTGAAAAAGGGGAAGGTAGAGAAGTAAAGTCTTCTAATTTAGATCTTTTTGAATATAAGTATGAAAAATTATTATCCTATAACAAGAAGATAGAAAATCCTAAAGGAAAGGTTGGTTTACCTTTAGGTTTAGGTATGTATGAATTTTTACCTTTATGGACAGCTTTTTTTAATGCTTTAGGTTTTGAAGTTATTTATTCTAATGAATCTTCTCGTTCATTATATTTTCAAGGACAACATACCATTCCTTCTGATACTGTATGTTATCCAGCAAAGTTGTTTCATGGACACATTGAATCTTTACTAAGTAAGCATGTAGATTTTATTTTTTATCCATCCTCTACTTATAATCTAGATGAAAAAAATACTTCAAACCATTTTAATTGTCCTATTGTTGCTTATTATGGTGAGTTGATTAAGCAAAATAATTCAGAAATAACAAAAGATAATTTTTTAGATCCTTTTATTGATTTGAATGATTTTAAGCCCACTGTTAAAACATTAAAGAAATATTTAATTAAGTATGATTTTTCTTCTCATCAGATTTCTTCTGCTTTAAAAGAAGCCTTTAAAACTTATTTTGATTTTAAACATTCAATTTACTTAAAAGGTCAAGAAATTATTTCTGAAGCGAGAACTAAAAATAAGGATATTATTGTTTTAGCTGGACGTCCTTATCATTTAGATAAGGAAATTAATCATGGTATTGATAAGTTAATTAATTCTTTGGATTTAGCAGTTATTTCTGAAGATGTTTTATCTTACGATTTTAATTCTAAATTGGATTTAAAAGTATTAAATCAGTGGACTTATCATGCTCGTTTATATAAAGCTGCAAATGTGGTTTGTAAAAATCCCGATATGCAACTAATTCAATTAGTTTCTTTTGGATGTGGTTTAGATGCTATTACTAGTGATGAAGTAAGAAGAATTTTAGAAGAAAATAATAAATTTTATACTCAATTAAAAATAGATGAAATTTCTAATTTAGGTGCAATTAGAATTAGATTGCGTTCCTTAAAAGCTGCCATGGAAGAAAAAGAGGAAAGAGAACATGAATAAAAGAAAAGCTTTCTTTAATAAATTAAAAAAGGAAAAATATACTATTTTACTCCCTAATATGCTTCCTATTCATTTTCGTTTTTTATCAAAAGCTTTTAATTTAGTCGGTTACAAAACTGAGCTTTTAGAAACTGAGGGAAGACAAATTAAAGATGAAGGATTGAAAAACATTCATAATGATGCCTGTTACCCAGCCTTAATTGTTACAGGACAATATATTGATGCTTTAAATTCTGGTAAGTATGATTTAAATAAGACTGCTGTTTTAATTACTCAAACAGGTGGTGGGTGTAGAGCATCTAATTATTATTTTTTAATAAAAAAGGCTTTAGAAAAACAATTTCCACAAGTTCCAGTTATTACTTTAAATGTTTCTGGATTAGAAAAGGATTTTTCAATACCTATTGGCTTTAAAATGGCTAAAAACATGTTATGTTCTGTTTTATATGGTGATTTGATTATGCTTCTTTATAATCAAACTAAACCTTATGAAACATATAAAAATCAAGCTGATGAAATTCAAGAAAAGTGTTTTGATAATTTACTAACAAAGATGGATAAAGGAAAAGGCTTTTTAAGACTTAAGAAAAATTATCAATATATAATTAATGAGTTCTCTTTAATTAAGATACCTCAAAAAAGGAAGCCAAGAGTTGGTATTGTTGGTGAAATTTTTGTTAAATATTCTTCTTTAGCTAACAACCACTTAGTTGATTTTTTGGTAAGTGAACAGACAGAAGTTGAGCTTCCTTCTTTAACGGAATTTTTGCTTTATTGTTTATCTAATAATAATGTTGATTATAAATTATATAAACATCATAAATTTACTCATATGTTTGTTTCTTTGGCTTATAAATTTTTATATAAAATGAGTATTAATCTAAATAAATCTTTAAAAGGAAGTCAATTTTACACATATGAAGATTTTGAAAATGTAAAAAAAGCCTGTCAAGGTATTATTTCACGTGGTGTTAAAATGGGAGAAGGTTGGCTAATTCCTGCTGAAATGGTTGCCATGGCTAAAAGAGGTGTAAAAAATATTGTTTGCGCACAACCTTTTGGGTGTTTACCAAATCACATAGTCGGAAAAGGTATGATTAGACCTATAAAAAATATGTTTCCAGATGTTAATATTGCAGCAATTGATTATGACCCAGGAGCTACAAAAGTAAATCAAGAAAATCGTATTAAATTAATGCTTGCTAATATTGAGCAATGATTTTATTTGATCTTAAAAAAATAATTATAATTAAAGCACTTGCTTAATATTTCATTTATTTTATAAAATGTAAAAGTGAGAACAAGTTTAATGGAAAATAAAAAAATAAGATTTCTATTATTACTATTAATAGATCTAATTGTAGGGATACTTATTGGATCATTAATTGGAATTTATTTAATTGGAATTCGATATATAAGTGATTTAAGTAGTTTTTTATATAATAATAAACATTTGCTAATTATTTGCAGTGTGATTTTTATTGTTTTAATTGGAATGTTTATTAATTATTTTTTGATTAAAAAATATCCAGCTATCGATGGCTCAGGGACCCCAAATTTATTAATTGCTATTAGGAAAAAAGAAAAAATTGACTGGCTTTATGAAATACCTGCTTTAATTATTAATTCTTATATTTCTACTTTTGCTGGTTTTCCTTTAGGCTCAGAAGGGCCATGTTTGGTTTTAGCTGGTAAAATTACTAAGATGAGTCAAGATTTATTTAAAGAAAAAAATATGGATGAAGATGAAATGGCTTTAGGTATTGGTGCTGGCTTTGGTGCAGCCTACATTTCTCCTTTGGCCGGTATCTTTTATACTTTTGAAACTGGTTTAAAAAGATTTTCTTTTAAATTATTAATTCGAGGTATAGTTATTACTATAAGTTCATCTTTAATGGTTTATGTTCTTGATCATCATCAAATATTAGCTTTGCATGATTTTCAGATGCCTAACTTTGCTCATTTATATATTCTTTTTTTCTTAATGGTTTTAAATGTTCCTACTTCTTTTATTACTTATCACGCTTTACTTTTCTTTAAAAAGATTTTTTATAAATTTTCTAAAAATAAAATAGTTACTTATCGCGCTTTTATTTTTTTTCCTATTATTATTGTTTTAAATTTATTCTTTTTTGATTTTTTAGGTAGTGGAGTTAATATTGTTGAAATGGATTTTTCACATTTATCAATGCTAGCAATTTTTGGAATTTTAGTTTTTAGAATTTTTATTACTTCAATTTGCGGCGCCGGTGGAGTTACAGGTGGATTAGTAATACCTATTATGGCAATTGGTGCTTTAACTGGTGAGATTGCTTCAAAATTTTTAACATTAACTTTTAATTTAGCACCTGAATATTATTCCTTAGTTATTTTAATTAGTATGGCTATGGTGTTAGCTATGATTAATAATATTCCTTTTACTGCTTCATGTTTGGTTTTTACTACAATCTTTAATTACAATATGGATATTTTAGATGCTTTTATTTTATTACCATTTATTTTTGTTACTATTTATTTATCTACTACAATATTAAAAGTGTTTAATTCTACTAATTTTTATGAAAAAGCTATTGAGCTTTCTTTAAAGTATCATCATTAGTTTCTTCATTTCTAAAAGTAATAAAAGAAAATATAAAAAGAATAAATAAGATACTTATTGGAACAGCTAGTAAATATTGAATTTGCTGAGTATTTAAATTTTTAAATGAAAGATAAAAAACTATTCCTCCAAAAATAAAAAAGGTTGCAACTAAGAAAAAATCAAGTGCGTTTAATAAAAGATTTTTATCTTTTTTTACTATACCATCCATTAAATTGACAACAAAATTTTTTAAAGTAGAAGAAAGCATTGTGGCAACATAGACATGTCCATTCATTTTATTAAAAGCTGTAAATTGTAAAGCACCATAGATAGATAAAAAACAATTTATAAGTAAATCTAAATATGTTGCTTTTTCTAAGTTTGTATAACCAAGAAACTCTTCTTGGACTGTTACTTTTAAAAATAAAGAAGGCATTAAAACAATAATTTGAAGAAAGATAATTAAACTTCTAAAATTCTTTTTATTTTTTTTAAGAAGTAATAAAATTCCTTCTACAATAAAACAAGTAAAAAAGAAAGTTAAAACACATGATAAATAAAAAAGCCCAGTTTTGGTTTTATTATCAAGAAATGAAATAAAGGTATTTATGACATTTCCAGTCATCATTCCAGCATATGTTCCACGAACTTTTATGGAATATAATTCAATAAAACCACCAATAAATGCCATGGTCAGTCCATAAAATAATGACCATGAAAAATGTTTATTGTTTGTTGTCATCTTCTTGTATTGGTTCTAAGCCTAGTGCTTCAATTAATGGCAAAGAGAAAACAATACCTTGTCCTTGGGTTTTAATTCCTGCTTCATCATAGATAGCTTTCATGACATTATCTTTTATTTTTTCATCTACTATAATAAAAACCATTTCTTTTTCAGGGGTAATAGGAATACCGTAAAATTTAGCAATATCTGGATTACCTGTTCCTCTTGCTGAACAAATTGTTCCACCTTTCGCACCTGCTTTTCTTGCTGCTAACATTACTAAGTCTGTTGTACCTTTATTAACAATTGCAATTATTAATTTATTTTCCATTGTTATTCTCCCTTATGTTTTTGCTTTGATCAGCTAAAAATTTATAAATTATTACTCCAGCTACACTATCAATTGGAATACCAAAAGCTACTCCTTTAGCTTGTTTTGAAATAATAAATCTCCTTTGAATTAAGTCTCTTATATGTGGTAATAATTCTTTTCTAAATATAGTAAATACTAAATCCTTTTTAGTTTCTAAATTACCAAATAAAGCAACTATTTCTTCTGGAGGGTTAGAGTATCCATATATTAAAGATGAGAAGGAAACTCCTAACTTATTTAATTCATCTAAATAATAGTGTCCTTGACCACGGTTTACAATTATTACATATAAAATTAATGAAGTTAGTTTTTCTTGTTTTTCATATGGAAGATTATTATTTTTATTTATTTTATCTTTTTTTAATAATGGCATAATTACTCCTGATAAGAAGGAAGATGAACAATTTGATTATCATCTTCACTAATGTTAGCTTTTAAGGCTTGCATATATTTTACTTTAGCTTTTATTACTGCAGTTAAGCCAATTATTTCTATAGCTAATATTGGAAAACAAGAAATTAAACCCATAACACCAAAACCGTTTTCTAAAATGAATTGACCTTTTGAAATATTTAAATTTTTGTAATATAAATCAAAAACATTTGAAGTGTAAGCAATAGAAAGAGGAAGAACAAAGCAACTAGCTAAGCTACCAGTTGCAATCCCGGCTGAATCAAAAGCAATTGCTAAATAAATGTCTGGAACAAACAAAGATAAAATAAAAGCAACAATATATAAAGGACCAATAATATAAATTAAAGAAATATTAAATCGTATACGTAACAAATTAAATATGACAGCTAAACCAGTTGCTATTCCTAAAGAAATAAAAATAGAACTTTTAGAAATAACTCCACGTGAAACATCATTTACTTGGTTAGCTAAAACGTGAACACCAGGTTCAGCTAAAATTATTAATAAACCAATACAAAAACCAAGGAATAAAAGTAAAGAAAAGTTCATTTTACTAGCTCCAGCACCTATGCTACTAGCTACAGGAATAAAACCAGAATTAGCACCCATAATAAATAAAACTAATCCAATATAGGTATAAAGTAAACCAATAATAATAGAAATTAATTCTTTTGTTTTAATTTTTAAAAAGAATTGATAGATAAAAAAGAAAACAACAATAGGTGATAATGATAAAGAAATCTCTATTAATGAAGAAGTAAAATTAGATAAATAGAAAGTACCAATTTCACTATAATTTGTTAAAGTGACATTCATACTTTTTACATTTTCAATTAAGCCAGAATAAATGCTATCTAACGAATTAGAATTAGATAAGACAATAGACATAATCATTACAGAAATTAAAGGACCTAAAGAGCATAGACCAGTATAGCCAAAAGAATCATCTTCAGGATTTTTACCACCTCTAACTAAGGCTACACCAACACCTAAAGAAATGATAAAAGGAACACTAACTGATCCAGTTGTAGCCCCACCAGCATCAAAAACAATAGAGTAGAAAGAAGAATCAGCAATACAGCCTAAAGCAAAGACTATTAAGTAAGCAAAAATTAACCATGATTTTAATGATTTTTGAAAAATTACACGTAAGATAGCAACTACTAATAATAAACCAACACCAATAGAAGTAACTATTATTAAAATATAAGAAGAAGCACCAGTAAAAAAACGAGAAGAAAGTATAGATAAATCCGGCTCAGCAACTGTTAATAAAGTTCCTAGTAAAAAGGCAATTATTATTAATAAAGTTAATGATTTCCTTTTGGTTAAATTTTTACCTACAATTTCACCTATTTGGCCCATAGCTTTTTCTGCCCCTAAGCTAAATAATGTCATTCCAAATATTAATGGAATTATTGAGATAGTAAAAGAAACAAAAACGGGACCAAAGTTATTAAAAGATGGGGAATCTAAATTTACATTCTTAGAAGAGAAATTTAAAATGTATATTAATATAAATATAGGTAAGATTGAGAAGCTAGCTTCTTTTAATTTTAAAATAAATTCATTGCGCATCTAAAATAGTTTAAACTAGATTTATAAAACATAAAAGTAAAAAATAAACTTTTTTAGAAAAAAATATTTGTATGGTTTAAAATAAAAATATCAGGAGGTATTAAATATATGAACTATGTTTTATTAAATAACGGTATTAAGATGCCTGTAGTCGGTTTTGGAGTTTATCAAATTCCTAAAGAATTAACAAAAGATTCCGTTATTGATGCAATTAAAGTAGGTTATCGTCATATTGATACTGCACAAGGATATAAAAACGAAAAAGAAGTTGGTGAAGCAATTAAAGAATGCGGGATTTCTAGAGATAAATTATTTATTACTACAAAAATATGGGTTGATAATTTTGGATATAGTAAAACTAAGGATTCTTTTGAAGCATCATTAAAAAGATTACAAACAACTTACCTTGACTTGGTTTTAATTCATCATCCTTTTTCTGATTATTACGGAACATATAAGGCATTAGAAGAATATTATGAACAAGGAAAAATAAAAGCAATAGGTGTTTCAAATTTTTATCCAGATCGTTTAGCTGATTTAATTGCTTTTAATAAAATAAAACCACAAGTAAATCAAATAGAGATTAATCCTTTTTATCAAAGAAAAAGTGAAATATTTTTTATGGAACAAAATAATGTTCAAGTTGAGGCTTGGGCACCTTTTGCTGAAGGTAAAAATAAAATTTTTAGTAATCCAATTCTAGTTTCAATTGGAAATAAGTATCATAAGAGTCCTGCTCAAGTAATACTAAGATGGTTAATAGAACAAAATATAGTAGTGGTTTCAAAAACTACTCATTTAGAAAGAATGAAAGAGAATTTTAATATTTTTGATTTTAAATTAGATAGTAATGATATGGAACTTATTAAATCATTAGATTTAAACCAATCTCAATTTTTCTATGATAATACCGTAGAGGGTGTAAATAGAATGTTAGAGGTTATTAAAATAAGAAGAAATCAGGAAGATTAAATAATTAATTTTGAATCTTAAGCTATAAAGTAGAGTTATAAGTTAATACGATAATATTCATTTACATATTTCAATTTTATATTTTTAGTAAATGATCCTTTCTTTTAAACATTAATTATGAAAATATAGTTTCATTTATTTATCATAGGTGAAATTATTGCATATGGTTCTTTAACAATGTAGTTTTTAAAGAAAAGAAGAATTATATTTGAAGAAAATGATTATATAAATACTTTCTTCCTTGTTCCACTATTATTTTTATAATAAAGAAAGACAAAATTTTAAGTTCAAAAATGATGAAGTCGTAAATCAGGCTAAGGAAGTAATGGTTAATGTGGATGAGTTTTTTTAAATAAAAAATATATTAATGTAAAGAAATATTTAAAAAGTAGTTAACTATGCGTAAGGGAATTATCCTTTTAATTAAGTCCTGATATAGATCTCATGACAATATCTACGTCCTGATTTTCTAATTCTTGTATTATGTGTAAATATGTCTTTTGCGTTGTAGTCATGCTGGCATGTCCCAATCTGCGAGCGACACTCGCAATAGAAACGCCTGCGAATAAAAGAATTGAAGCATGTGTATGTCTAA